>WBZM01000029.1_pt1 | contig 284282 bp, 236 predicted proteins | sample 5204271 | NCBI WGS metagenome assembly WBZM01 (sample SAMN12344346, study PRJNA552823) | activated sludge metagenome | biome: Activated sludge suspended growth; feature: Nitrification reactor; material: Wastewater; isolation source: activated sludge from nitrification reactor of wastewater... | reverse complement strand
GTTCCCCTACTTCCCCTGGCTGAAACCCTTCCCGCCGAACCTCCGGCCAAATAAATTTGGCCGTTACAAGAGCGGCTATCTTGTTGATTATAAAGGCCATGTAGCTCCCCCTCCTTCGGAGGGGGCGGGGGGGGAGGCCCGCATGCCACCAACCACCAACCACCAACCACCAACCACCAACCACCAACCACTAACCACTAACCACTAACCACCACCCCCCACCAACCACCCAAAAAAAATCCCTATCTTTGAGTCCAGAACTATACCTCAACCTGTGATCTATGCCTTCTGAATACCTCCCATACAATGCGGTGCGGGTGCCCCGAAACATCACGCGCCTGGTGATTTTTTCCTCCGACATGGTCTTTACCATGGTTTCCTGGGTGGGGGCAAGTTATCTGCTATACGGATTTGAACGGGCGCCGGTGATGCAATTGTTGTATTCGTGGCCTACGCTGGTGTTGATCGCCCTGCGCTTCCTGTCTTTTTTGTGGTTCCGGTCCTGGAATATTATTCTGCGGTATGTAGGGGAGAAAGATTACTTCCATGCGTTTTTGGCGGTTTGGTCTCCTTCGGCTGTTTTTTCCATGATTTACCTCGTGGGGTTTGTGCCGGCGTACGGTTTGCGGGTGCTGGCCATTGTGTGGGTCGATTTTTTTATCATGCTCTCCCTGATGGTCGGCTTTCGCATGGCGCTGCGGATGGTGTACGACTGGCTGAAGGTGCGGCAAAACCACCGCAAAGCCACGGCGATCTTTGGGGCGGGGGAGATGGGCAGCATGCTGGAGCGCGTGATCCGGTATAACGCCTCCAACGAATTTCGGGTCGACGCGTTTTTCGACGACAACCCCAAGGTGCACGGCAAACGGCTCAACGGGATCCCGGTGTTCAATCCCCAAAAATCGTTTTCCAAAATGGTTGCCAAGTACGGGATCGAGGTCATCATCCTGGGGATCCGGGACCTGCCGCCGGCCCGCAAGGCGTCGTTCATCAACCAGTGCCTGGCGCACCAAATCCAGGTGCTGAAGCTGCCCCCCGTCGAGTCCTGGCTGCACGGAGAACTCAACCTGCGGCTGCTCAAAAACATCAACCTGGAGGACTTGCTCGGCCGGGCGCCAATCCTGCTCGACGAAGTGGCCCTGCGCGCCTCGATCCAGGGGAAAACCGTGCTGGTGACGGGCTGTGCCGGAAGCATCGGCAGCGAGATCCTGCGCCAGCTTTTGCGCCAGGAGCCCGCGTTTGTGCTTGGGGTCGACCAGGCGGAATCGCCCCTGGCGGAGATTGCCCTGGAGCTGAAAACCGTGGTCGAGGAAGGCCGTTTTCTCCCCGTGATCGGCGACGTACGCGACAGCGACCGCATGGCCCGCTTGTTTGAAGAGTACAGGCCGGAGTACGTGTTTCACGCTGCCGCTTACAAGCACGTGCCCATCATGGAAGATTTTCCGGAGGAAGCCATCAAGTCGAATGTACTTGGCACCCGCGTGCTCGCTGATCTGGCGGTACAGCACCAGGCGGAAAAGTTTGTGATGATCTCCACCGACAAGGCCGTCAACCCCAGCAACGTCATGGGCGCCTCCAAACGGATCGCGGAAATCTACGTGCAGGCGCTGAACTATTCGGAAGGCTGCACTACGCAGTTCATCACCACCCGCTTCGGCAATGTGCTGGGGTCGAACGGATCGGTGATCCCCATCTTCAAAGAGCAGATCGAAAAAGGCCTTCCCCTCACCGTCACCCACCCCGACATCAAGCGCTTCTTCATGACGATCCCCGAAGCGTGCAGCCTCGTGCTGGAGGCCGGCGCTATGGGCCATGGCGGCGAGATCTTCGTGTTCGACATGGGCGAGCAGGTCCGCATCCTGGACCTCGCCCACCGCATGATCCAAATCTACGGACTGACGCCCGGAAAAGACGTCGAGATCCAGTTCATCGGCTTGCGCCCAGGGGAAAAACTCTACGAAGAACTCCTCGACCACAAGGAAACCCTGGCGGAAACCCACCATCCCAAGATCTTCCGCGCCCAGGTGCGGCCGGGCGATTTCCACCAGATCCGCTCCGATATCGACCTGCTGATCGCCGGCGCCCAGAACGGCTGGCGCCCCGCCGAGCTCGTACAGACTATGAAAACCCTGGTGCCTGAGTTCGTCAGCCAGAATAGCGTATTTTCTGAACTTGACAATAAAGAACCCCAAACCTGATCCTGTTCCTGTTCCGAAGAATAGAAAACCGTTAAAACTACAGGGCTTGTTTTTTTCCTTAAAACGCCTTTATCTGTCCACGATTGGGCAGTGGCTCCCTTCCGATTATTTTGCATACCGGTACCCGGTATCGGTAAAAGGCGTTTGCTTTGCGGAAGGCAAACTGATCCTCGTTCGCGACGAACGCGGAGCATGGGACCTGCCGGGAGGCAAACTACAAAAAGGAGAACGCCTCGACGATTGTCTCGCCCGTGAAATGGAAGAAGAACTCGGCATCGCCGTGCGCGTGGAAAAACTCCTGGCCGCCACCCTCCGCCGTATCGAAGACCAGGTCGACGTCGTGGTGCTGCTCTATCAATGCGCCACCCAATGCCCTCTCGCGCACCTTCGCCTCAGCAGCGAAAACTTCGCCATCGGCTTTTTTGACCCCTCCGAACTGGAAACCCTCGGCCTTCCCTCCCCGTATTTGGAAGCGATTAGACGCCTAAACCCCTAAACGCCTAAACCCCTAAACGCCTAAACGCCGTTACTTCATTACCCCCCGACCGGCGGATCCCTTACGCCCATGCAGCCGCCAAATAAATTTGGCGGTTACAACGCCATCGCTACTTCGCTACTAAAAATTAACCATTTCCTAACCTGATAACCCTGGCCGGATTATTTTTTTTTATAAGCTTGCACGTACTTACCTTTACCCATGATGCAACCTTGGAGAAGCGGTTGCGTTGAATTGGTATTATCCCAAAACCATGCCGGTCAAAAAAGGGTTCTCTTATGCGTCAATTCGAGCAACCCGCTAGCTTAACCCCTTCATTTGAGTAGGAACAACCCTGGTGTTTTTGTCCTTTTTCAGGACCGGGATATCGTTTTAATTGCAGGTATTCGGGAAAGCGCTGCTTTGCCCGTCGTCAAGGTTATTGAACACTTGGGAACTATGGGGGATTTTTCACGACGTATTGCATTGGTAAACAATTCGTTTTGGTACGCCAGGCGCTTCCGGATGGGATTGATGCGGGCGCTGCGGGACGCCGGCTGGGAGGTATTTGTGTTGGCGCCGGAAGGGAGCCCCGAAGAGGAGCGGGCGCTGGAAGCGGAAGGGCTGATCCCGGTTTCGTTTCAGGCCAGCGTGTACAGCCAGCAGATCGGGCGGGAGTTGGCCACCCTGTGGCAGCTGATTCGCATATACCGCCGGATGCGCTTTGACCTGTCGCTGCACTACACCATCAAACCCAACCTATACGGGGCGGTGGCGGCATGGCTCGCGGGCGTTCCTTGCGTGTCGATCACCACCGGATTGGGGATCCTCAAACAGCAGCCCTGGGGCTTTAAAGCGTGGTTTTTCCGCAGGTTGTACCAGATGGCGGCTGCGATCAGCCGGGAAATCTGGTTTCTCAACGAAGCCGACCTTGATTTTTTCCTCTCCCGCGGTATGGCGCATCCATCCAAAACGTTTTTGCTCCGGGGCGAAGGCCTGGACACGGCCTATTTTGCCCCCGAACCCTCTACGCCGGAAGACGGCAAAGAGGTCTTCCGGGTGTTGTACCTGGGCAGGATGCTCCGAAGCAAAGGGCTGGAAGAATTGGCGGAAGCCGCCCGGTATTTCGCCAAACACCGCTTTCCCATCCAGATCGACTTGCTGGGCTTTATCGTCGACGGCCACCCCGACGCGGTGAGTCTCCGCGAGCTCCGGTCGTGGGAAGCGGAAGGCCCTATCCGCTACCTAGGCGCCGCCGAGGACGTGCGGCCTTACCTGGCAGCGTGCCATCTGGTGGTGCTGCCTTCCTACGGCGAAGGCATGTCGCGGTCCTTGCTGGAGGCTTGCGGTATGGCCAAGCCTGTAGCCGCCTCCGACGTGGAGGGGTGCCGCGAAATTGTTACCGACGGGCTAAACGGGTTCTTGTTCCCGCCCAGAGACGCAGGCGCCCTGATCTCGGTGCTCTTGCGTGCGTTTGCCCTTAACGGAGATACGCTGGAAGCGATGGGCGCCGCCGGACGGCTGAAAGTCCTGACCAGCTTCTCCGAACAGCTTGCGGTGCGCGCGTATTTCAAGCGCCTTCAGTTGGACCCGGAATACGAAGCCCTTACCAGGCGGCTCCTCCCCGTGCCGGCTACGTTAAGCTCCTATGGCCTATGAGTGTCCGGACCATTGCCCTTATTCACCCGCACAAAGCCTTATTGCCCGAGGTAGGCGTGTATGCCCGCTATTTTGAACGCCATGGGTACGAGACCCGGGTTTTTGCGGCCTCCAACCCCCGGGCCTGGAACGGCTTCGACGTGGAATGGCATTTTATGGGCCTCGACCTCCGGCGGCCCACCCCGGGCCGGATCAAAATCCACGAGTACGTTTCGGGGTCTGTTCCGCCCATGCCCAGGCTGAAAGATAGGATCAAGCGCTGGGTAAATGTTCGTCCGGATGCCCGGGTCTTTGGCAACGCCTTGCTGGCTCAACGCCTGCAGTTTGCCGGCAACGTACCCGCCCTCGTCCGCCCTGCGGGGATCGACCCCTCCTTTTTGAGCGGGGAGGAGCGCGCTTCGCCGGAGTACGACCTGGTCTACTGCGGCGCCATGGATGAAGCCCGCAATCTGGTCCCCTGGATCGCTCACGTCCTGGCCGGATTGCCCGGCGCCAAACTCCTGCTCGTTGGCCCTCCTTCCGACGCCATGTGGCAAGCGTTTAAAGCTCACCCCGGCGTAGTCTTCAGCGGCCACGCGCCTTATGCCGAGGTGCCCGGGCTGCTCGCCAAAGCGGAATATGGCCTGAACCTCATCCCCGACCGGTATCCGTTTCATATACAGACGCCTTTAAAATTTCTGGAATATTGCGCCGTAGGGCTCAAAGTAATCTCCACCCCCACGGCCTGGATTCGCCAATTTGAGCGCCAACGCCAGGGTCGTTTTTTTTATCTCGGCGAAAAAGGCGCCGCCTTGTCCTGGGAACTGCTCCGGCATTTCCCGTTTGCAACCCCCCCGGTAGACGATCTGGCCTGGGACCGGCTGCTCGAATCCTCCGGCATCCCGGCGCTCCTGGAACGGTTGACGGAGTGATTGGTGGTTAGTGGTTAGTGGTTGGTGGTTAGTGGTTGGTGGTTGGTGGTTAGTGGTTGAGTGTAAGGGCAATGTGCTGTCCCCCTTTGGAGTTCATCTGGTAGTATTTTTCATAGCTACGGCTTGTCCGTATATTGCCCTCCGCAGCCCGGAGCCCGTGGGAAACGCCACGAAGCAACATTCCCCCTTTGAAGGGGGTTAGGGGGATGAAACGTCCGAAATGCTGGTTAAAGGTTTCATCCCCCCGGCCCCCTTCAAAGGGGGAGAAGGTTATGCCCAGGACACCGCAAGGACGTGCTGTTCCAAGCAGTTGAAGCCCATAAAGCGAAGGCGTTTTCCACGGAGCGGTAGGGCGAAGGAGCGCCCTTTTTTTGGTTCTTTTTCTGGGCGAGCAAAAAAAGAACGTACCCCGGGGCCGGGGGCAAAACCAGCAGGGGAAGGCGTTTCCCACAGAGTCCGGCAAAGGCGGAAAGGAGCGCCCTTTTTTTGGTTCTTATTTTGGGCGAGGCAAAAAAAGAACAAACCCCGAGGCCAGGGGAGGCCCCAATGCAAGTGGAAACCGGCACTACGCTATTTAATTGAGAACGAACCGCTAAATCTTGGTATGAACGCAAACCGGTCTCGCGCCATAAAAATTCCTTTTCACCGACCCTACCTGTCCGGTAAGGAAGAGCCGGCGTTGAAAGAATTGCTGCAAAGCGGTCAATTGGGCGCTCCGGGCCCATACCACGAAGCCTGTGTGGAGCAAATCCAGACCAGGCAAGGGGCGGGGCGCGTGTTACTCATGCCTTCCTGCACCCATGCCCTGGAAGCGATCGGCCTTCTGCAGGAGTGGGGCTCCGGCGACGAGGTGATCGTGCCCGCTTACGGTTTCCCTTCCATGGCCAATTGCGTGGCCCTGCGGGGCGCTACCCCGGTTTTTGCAGGGATCGACCCGATGACGATGAACCTTGACCCCGCAGCGGCAGAACGGGCCATCACGCCGCGCACCCGCGCTATCCTGGCGATGCACTACGGCGGCGTGGCGTGCGACATGAACGCCCTTCGGGCGGTGGCCGAAGCCCATGGCCTTGCGCTAATCGAAGACGCTGCCCATGGCATAGGCGCTCGATTTGACCAGGAAGGGCTGGGCACCCTGGGCGATTACGGCGCCCTGAGCTTTCACGCCACCAAGAACATCCACTGTGGGGAAGGAGGAGCGTTGCTGTTTCGCCGGGAAGCCGACCAGGAAAAGTTTCTGGAAATCGCCGAAAAAGGAACGAATAAAACCCGTAGCCCGGGAAACTACCAGTGGCAAACCCGGGGCTCCAGCTACGTGATGAGCGCGCTGAACGCCGCTTTTCTGAACGTCCAGCTCCGGCATGCCGAGGAGGTCAACGCCCGGCGCCGGGTATTATGGGATCGGTATGCCGACGGATTTGCTGCGTACGGCCTCCAGGAGCGTTTGCAGGTGTACCGCCCTGCGCCCTGGCAAGCCTTTAATGCCCATTTGTTTTTCATCAAATGCCCGGACGCAGGAGCTCGGGAGCGGCTGTTGCGCTATCTGGAAGGGCAGGGCATCCAGGCAGCGCCGCATTACGCGCCGCTTTCCGCTTCGCCGGCGGGAAGGCGCTATGGCCGGGTGGCCGGCGACGACCGGGCCGCCATCGGGGAAAGCTTGCGCCTGCTTCGGCTGCCGCTGTATCCGCAGTTGCGGGAAAACGAAGTAGACCGTATTGTCGCCATGGTAGCCGAATTTTTCAAGCCATGAACCTGCCGCAACCCTGGACGAATGCCCGCTACTTCCGCAGCGCCCTGAAACGGCCCTGGGGAAGAGCGCTCCTTTATCCGTTTTTCTCCCTGCATCCGCGCCCGGTGTTCCTCCTCGGCAACCAAAAATCGGGCACCACCGCCATCGCCAAACTCCTGGCCCTCGCCGCCGGTAAAACGGAAGAAACCTACCTGCGCGGGTTCTCCCAGCATATCCTCGAAGACCTCTACCACAACCGGCTTCCCCTGAAAGAAGCTATCCGCCGGCGGGCTAAATTTGAGTTTTCCCGGGAACTGATCAAGGAATGCAACCTGACGTTTTTTTACCCCCAACTCCGCGCCCTGTACCCGGATGCGCCCAAGGTGTTCATCGTCCGCGATCCGAGGGATAATATCCGGAGTATCCTCCATTTTGTGCAGGTTCCGGGGAACCTGCACCGGATAGCGCCCGCAGGTTTGCCTGAAATGCTGGAATGGCAGCGCATCCTCGATAATTCCTGGTTGGGCGTTCAGGGCGCCCACTATATCGATTCCATGGCAGGCCGGTGGGTGAAGGCCGCAGAGGTTTATCTGCAATCGCCTTCTGAGTTTATTTTGGTCCGGTACGAAGACTTTAAGGCGGCCAAAACCGATACGATCCATGCGCTTTGCGATGCGCTTCACCTGCCGGTCCAGGCGGATATCGCGCCCTATCTGGAGGTTCCTTTTCAACCTCCTGGACCCCCATCCGCGTCCTGGATTGCTTTTTTTGGAGAAAACAACCTGAACCGCCTGGAGCAAATTTGTAGCGGGCGAATGCGGGAATTTGGCTATTTTCCTTCCCTATAGAAGCAACCTGCGCATGAAAGTCCTCCACCTTTTTCCGGAATACCTCCCCTTGACGATGATCTGGGCTTTTCAGCAGATTCGCCATGTCCCGGATGTAGAGACGCATATTGCCGGACTGAGCTATTTGCCGGATTCCTACCACGACCCGGCGTTCCGGTATTGGCCGAACCCCAAATACCGGTTTGCAAAGGCACTTCACAACGGCGTTCATATCATTTTGCGGAAAACCCGGGGGTATGACCGTTTGCTGGCCGCGTACATCCGCGACGAAGGTATCGATATCCTGCATGCCCATTTTGGGCATATCGGCGCTGATTATGTCGGTTTGGGGAAACGCCTGGGCATTCCGGTAGTCGTTTCCTTTTATGGGTTTGATTATGGGCGCATCCTTTCCGAAAAGCCCCGGTACCGAAAGGCGTACCTTCGGATGTTCCGGCAGGCTGGAGCGGTGACGGGGGAAGGGCCCTACGCAGTGGGGCAACTGGAGGCCCTGGGATGCCCTCCATCGCAAATTCGCCAAATTCCCCTGGGGGTCGACACGTCGGCTATTCCGGTTTTCCTCCGCAAAAAAGAAACCGGGCGGTTGCGGCTGGTGCAGGTAGCGACCCTGACGCCGCGCAAAGGGCATTTGCTGGGGCTGGATGCGCTGGAAAAGGCGCTGGAATCAGGCATGGATATTACGCTGGATTGTTATGGTCCGGTGGAGGACGCCGAGCTGGCCTCGAAGATACAGCGCCGGATAGCGGCGGGAAGGCTTGCGGGTAACGTCCGGCTGTTGGGGCCGGCGCCGTATTCCAGCCTCCATGCGCTGCTGGAACGCTACGATGTTTTTTTTCAACCCAGCGTATTTACCCCGGGTGGAGATTGCGAAGGCGGCGCCCCCATCGCGCTGCTGGACGCGCAGGCCACCGGGATGCCTGTCGTGGCTACCCGGCATTGCGATATTCCGTTCGAAGTGGAACACGGGCAAACGGGACTGCTGGGAGCGGAAAACGATGCCGGCGAATTGGCGGCCCACCTGGTCGCGTTTGCCCAAATGGATCAACAGGCGTTCGACGCTTTCGGAACACGGGCCCGCAACAAAATCGAAACCGCGTTTCAGGTAGGGCTCGGCGCCAGTCTGCTGGCCGGCCTGTACCGCGAATTACGGAACCGGTAAGTCTTATTTACTATGCGCCTGCTCATCCTCTCCGTCTCTTTTTACCCTGAAGAAACCCCGCACACTATTCGCTGGAAACGCCTGGCAGAAGCCATGGCGGAGGCGGGACACGACCTATGGGTACTCAGCCGCCGGATGCCCGGATTACCGGACGAATCCCAGTGGGGGCGCATCCGCATCATCCGCACCGGAAGGGTTCCTTTAGGTATTGGACTAAAACCGAAACCGGGCGAACCCCCTGCCCGGCCAAACCTTCTCCTGGCCTTTTTGGTTCGTATCCGGAATGCCTCCTGGAAAAAGGTCTGGTGGCCCGATGCCTCGGTATTTTGGTTGTTCCACGCGTACCGGCAGGCGGTTCGGTTGATCCGGGAAAAGCCAATCGATCGGATGTATACCTTGTCGTTGCCGTTTACCAGCCATTTGGCGGGCTACCTGATTAAGCAGAAATTCCCCGACCTGCCCTGGTTTGCCGACCATGGAGACCCCTTTTCGGTGGAAGGGGTTATCCCGCAAAACAACCACCGCCTGTACATGCGCCTTAACGAGTGGGCTGACCGGCTGATTGCCCGGAAAGCCGATTGCCATTTTGTGAATACTCCGGCTTTAAAGGCCCACTTCAGCCGCCTTGCCGGCGAGGGCATCCGGATACTGGAGGTACCGCATCCACTTCCCCCGGGAACGCCCGGTGGCACACAAGGACCGGAACATGGGATCTGCTATTTGGACTATTTCGGCGCCCTGTTTTCCGGGGAGCGTTCCCCGGAGGTGTTTTTTCGGTTCCTGGAAGCGTTTTTTCTTCAAGTTCCTGCATGGCGCGATCAACTCAGGGTACGGTTTTTCGGCCCGGTTAGTCCGGAGGCGGTCATCCCGGGTAAAATGCCGGATTATGCTTCTTGGATGGGAAACCTTCCTCATGCAGCCGTTGCCGAAAGGATAGGTCAATCTTCGGTATTGCTTAGTTTGGGATACGCCAACCCGTATATGCTCCCTTTGAAATTGATGGAGTACCTAATTTCAGGCAAACCCGTCCTGCATGTGGCCCAGCATCCGGAGGATCCCACCGCCCAACTAGTTGCTGGTTGCCCGACTTTCCTATGCCTGTATCCCCCTGAGGTTGCGCAGGAAACGGATCCTTTTGCCTTGTTCAAATCCTTTCTGGAGAATCTGCCGCACATAGGTCTGGATACAGCGGCCTTGGAAGCCCTTCGCTCCCGCTTTTCCCCCGAAGCGGTCGCCCATCGCTACCTACACCCTTCTATCTATTAAGCCACTCAACCACTCAGCCACTAGAAGTTATCTCAAAACTTCAAGAATTCTGCTCAATCCATCGTTGGGCCTCCCCCCGACCCCCTCCAAAAGAGGGGGAGCAACAAAGGAAGGCAATCAAACCTTAATTCCGATGCTTTTCCCTACCCTTGCACACACGGTTCCCCTCCTTCGGAGGGGTTAGGGGAGGCCGCTCACACCCTGAAAAGGGATTTGGGATAGCTTGAACCACGCACCCACGCACCCACCAACCACCAACCACCAACCACCAACCACCAACCACCAAAAAAAACTCACCGCAAAATAACCAGCTTATGAAACTGGTTTTTGGCCACGCCGCCTGGATACTTCAGGAACTCGGTATGTTCGTCATCCAGCAGGAATTGGTAGAGGTAGACGCCATTGGCGAGGGGTTGGCCAAAATCGTCGGTACCGTCCCAGCCGCCGTGGGTGAGGTGTTTGCCGATCTCTAGCGGGCCCAGGTCCGCTTCGGTCAGTTCCCTGACGATGCGGCCGCTCACGGAATAGACCCGGATGCGGTAGCGGGAGGGCGCTTCGTCGCCGCTGAGCAGGTAGGCGAAGCGGGTGTAGGTAGAAAACGGGTTGGGGTAGTTGACGAGCTCCCGAAGGGCTTTGGTGCGGTCGACCTCAAACTCCACGCGGTAGCTCAGGGCGCCGGATTTATTTCCGGACGCGTCGCGCCCCTGTACTTCGAGGGCGTATCGGCCGCTTTCGGTGAGGGTGGGGCGGTACCAGATCTGGGCTTCGTTGCGCGTGCCGGCAGTTGCGGCTTCAAATTCGAGGTCGGAGCGGTAGCTGAGCCGTTGGGGCTTGCCGCTGGAAGGGGGCGTCAGGGTTACTTCCAGCAGGCCGGTGTCGGCGAGGACGAGGTAGGGGTTTTCGTCGCGCAAACGGATCTGGATGACGGGTTGCGCCGGTACCAGCTCGCCATGGAGCAGGGGGCGCCCGTCGAACGTAACATGCAGGACCGGTGGGATCTCGTCTTTCCGGATATCGAAGGCGAACTGGCCCTGGTTGTTGTCGTAGGTGATCTCCTCGGGGTCTTTTTCGGGATTGACCACCACAAAAACCTGCGATGGTGCGCTGAGCGCGGTAGTGGAAATTTCCAGGGAAGCAACGGCGAAGCTGTCGGGCATAATGCGCGGCAGCTTTTGTTTTTTGGCCTCCCGGGGTAATCCGGGCGCCAGGACGCTGTATTCCAGCGTGATGCCGTCGAGCACTTCCGGGCCTAAGTTGGAGATTGCGGTTTCGAAACGCAGCGGTTCGCCCTGAGCCAGGGTATCGGCGGGCGCTTTCCAAAAGCGGGCAGGGTCGAGCGCGAGCTCGGCGACGGGCTCGTAGGCGATGCCCCAGAACGCGGGCTGCAGGGGGGTGCGCGCAAGGGAGTCGGTAGTCAGGTACTCCAGCTTGAGCTTGGGAAAAGCGCTGGCGTCGATGGCGCTGAGGTCTGTTTTCCCAGGGGGAAGGCTTTCCAGTAGCCGGGTTTCCAGGCCCTGAGGGTTGATGCCGATGACGGAGACGCTGGCCTGGTCGGCAGCGGAAGGGATTTCGCCCGGCTTCAGCCCCCATTCCAGAAAGCTCCATTGCCGGGCAGGTCCTGCGGGAGGGCTGGTAGCTGTTCCGGAAGGCAGGGGACCCTCCAGGGTCCAGGAAGCGGAGATCAGCTCCTCGGGCTGGCCGGCAATCTCGGTAGGCAGAAAATCAGGACGGTTTTTTCGAAAAAAGAAAATATACGGGCTAAACGGGGCGGCGGTTAGCGTCCGGATCTGCCTGGCGCCTTGGCGTTCGAGCAGGGAGAAGAGGTTTTTTCCCAGCGCCGCCGAGTCCTGGGCCCAGGTTCCCGCCTGCAGCGAGCGGTTGTTGTCGCTTACGGTAAACAACAGCACGTAATGGCCATCGGGAACGGTCTTTTCCAGGAAATCGATCAGCGCAGCCCTCGAACTGGCTTTGGAGGTGGAGTATGGAAAGGCAATGAAATCCAGGAGCGCATTATGTGGCTCTTTCTGGATCTGGCTCCCGTACAGTCCGCCGAGTTGGTTGTACCAGGGAGCGCCGGTGAGGCCGTCGAATACCGCAGCGTAAAACCCGGCGTCAAAAGCGGGGTTGTTGAATGGGAAAAAGCGGCTGGGAAAGTTATTGACGGCTACTTCGGGCCGGGTGATATCCGGATACCGGCCGGTGAGTACGCGGATAGCGGAAACCTGGTTGGCAAATACAAGCTGCCTGGAAAGGGTATCGGCGTTCAGGAAGGCATAGCGGTTATCGTCCCATTGCTGGAAGTGGCGCATCAGCCAGTTTTCCTGGCGCAACGGGGCGTAGGTGAAGCTGCTGCTTTGCCAGGCGAAAGCGCCGGCGCCGGAGGAGTCCTGGCTAACCCTCCAGAAGTAGGTTTGATCCGGCTGGAGGGGAACGGGGATGGGCCAGCGCACGATGCCTCCCAGACTGTTGACTTCCGCCTGCTGGAGGAGCGGACTGTCGAAGGTTTCGGCGCTGTCGAGCTCGAAAAAATACGCGCGCGGCGTACGGTCCAGAGGGTTGGACGTAGAAGCCAGGAGCGCTGCGGGCTGCCGGGTAAGCACGCCGTAGGGTGGGGGCACGAGCGGGGTAAGGGAATGGGCAAATACAAAGAAGCGCAGGCGGGCGCTTCCTCCTGGCAGCGCAAGGGTATTGTTGCGCTCGCTGAATGGCGCCGGCCATTCCGCAATTTTGTTCAGGGGGTCGAGGGTGAGGGAGATAGCGTGGTTGCCCACCGTAGCGGCGGGTTCGAACGGGAAACGCAGGCGGATGGATTGCCGGTTCGACGGGCTTGGCACGGTAAACGCATGCGTGCGAAGCGTTTGCCCCTGCTCGTTCGTCCATTCCAGCAGGAGTTCGAGCGAGTCGGGGATCGCCGCCCCCAGGTTGAGGAGGTCTGCGGCGAACGTCAGGCTATCCGCAGTGGCGCTGACGACTGCGGGGGACAAAACCGCAGATTTGGAATCGATGACCCAGTCGGGGCCTTGTGCAAAGGGAAGCTTCAGCGCAGGATCGCCGTGCAGGATGGTCGTTTGCACCAGGGAAAGTTCGATTGTGGAATGGCGGCCCGCCATCGCCTCAAAAGCGCCTTTCAGCGCCAGGCCAAGCGTGGTTTCGGGTCCTCCCAGGCGGTTCATGCTTTGGTAGACCGCTTGGATCTCCTCTCCCAGGGCGTTGAGATAGCCCACTGAAGACGTGCCCACAAAGGCCGCCGCTCCTTTCCGGGGCTCAAAAACATACGACTCGCTGAGGGATTTGTAATTGTTGAAGATCTGCCCGGCATTGCAACCCAGGGCAAACAAAATGGGATACCGGCCGGCATTGTCCAGCGACTGGGGCTCGTTGATGCTGTAGTCGAAGGTGTTGGAGCTGGAATGCCCGAAGAACGTGATCACCGACACGCCCTCGTTGATCAGCCGGGTGATCTCTTCGGTTGGGGATTGCTGTACGATATCCGAGGAGTTTTTGTAATAGGAGACCGTTTCCCCACCCAGCGGCGCCTGGGCGAGGATGCCAGCGCCCTGGTCGAGGTAGTAGCGGATAGCGATTTTCTCGCCCTCGGTTTGCCCCCCCGCGAGGTGCAGGGCCCGTTTGGGCCAATAGCGCTCACTGGCGCTGCCCAGATGCAACGCAGCGGTTTCGTATTCCCGTACTTTTTCGAGATAGGCGAGGACCTGCTCCGGATCGGTGGCGGCCAGGCGCCCAACCGGAAATTCCGGGGCTTTCTCTGGATCTGGAGCGGCAAAAAGGTGATCGGAGGCCGGCGTGCCATAGGTGGGGACGAACCATTGGGGGAGCGCGCTTTGTTTGCGAAACGCCGGATATTCCAGCCCCTTGCCGATAAAAAAGAGGTATTTCAGCGCGATCCCCTGTTTTTTGAGCCACGCCAGGTAATTTTTTAAGGCGAGGGGATGGTTGGGAATGCCATACGCAAAGGGATCGGTCAGACTGGAAAAGTCGATAGCCTGCGGGGAATAACCGCCTCCGGCTGCGCTGGCCCGATAGGCGGCGTACGCCTGCGCGGCGCCCTGCATAAACGGCGCCGCTGTAACGATTAGATAATCGAGCGGCTTAGGCGCCAGGACGGCGGGTTGGACCGCTTGAAGGGAAGAAATTGGCCGGATATTTTTTTCCTCCGCCAACACCAGCGTACGGGCGGGCGCCCATCCGGCAGCGGCGAAAAACGCCGTCCCATTGGATACCCGGGTCTCCCGGCGCACGGCGCCATCGGCGGTATACAGCAGGAACGGCTGGGCAGCGCCGCTCCATGGGAAAGCAAACGATGCGGCGCCGGCAGGGAGCGCGAAGGTAAAAGGCAGGTTTTCCGGCTTGGTCCCGGCGCCCAGCGTTTTGGCATAAGCAGCGCGAACCCAGGCGATAGCGGATAGCCGGGTGGTTTTGACCTCCAGCGTCAGTTTGTTTCCAACGGCTGTTCCGGGAGGCAGCGCAAAGGAGAATTCCTGCACAAAGGGGCCGTTCAGGGTCGTGTCCAGTACGGGCTGATTCTGGATCAGTACCTGGACCTGGTTGCTTTCCGGCCAGGAGTTCATCCGGAAAGAAAGGCGGATCGCTTGTTGGGCATCCAGGCCATCCAGTGTGAGGGTTTTCGTGTAGCGGAAGTTGCGGCTGGTACCAAAACCTTCCCCGAGGGTATACGTACCGTGGAGGGCGTAGCTGCCGAACAAAGGCGGAAGGCTGTGGCTGCCGGTTTCCGGAAAGAGTGGGTAGACGGTTAGGTCAGCAACCGATACGGATTGGGCCAGGGCGGCGGCGTCGGGAACGAGGTTTTCTACCCGTTTCCCTGCTGCGTTCCCCCACGTCAGGAAATATACGCTCGTATCCGAGTACAGGCTGTACTCCGGGTTGAACTGCTCTTTGCCGGGATCGGCGTACAGGAAGCGGTCGAGTTCGCCCCGGTTTTTGCGGCCAACAAATTCCAGAAAATCCGCAGGTCCGAGCGGGCTTTCTCCGGAGGAGACGAAAAGGGGCGTTTCTTCGCCCAGTCGGAATAGCTGGTACCGGCTGCCCTCGATTTGAGTTACCGGGATTGCGGCAGCGGTCAGCACGTCATACCCGATTCGGTACACTCCGTCTTCGGCTACCTTGAACTTGAAGTACGGCTGGTTGTCCCGGATCCATTCGTTGCCGTAGAGCGTGTCCTGCCCGTTCCCCACCATCTGGGCAACACCCGCTGTGGAGAAGAGGGTCAGGGACCAGAGGGGGAGGAGAAGTCGGAGCATGGAGGATGTTAGGTGGTTGGTGGTTGGTGGTTAGTGGTTAGTGGTTGGTGGTTAGTGGTTAGTGGTTGGTGGTTAGTGGTTAGTGGTTGGGTGGGTTATAGAATCAGGTCGTTTACGTTGACTTGAAGGTCAAAGGGGGATAGGGAGAAGGATTCTCCGGGAAGGAGGATTTCGGAGGTTTGGTATTCGCCGTTTTCCGGGTGGCGGTAGCGTTCGATGCGCCGCTTGTCGAGGTTGACAATCCAGATTTCCGGAATACCGGCTGCGGCATAGAGGGGCCGTTTAACTTCCCGGTCATACGGCAAAGAAGAACCAGCGACTTCGACAAGAAAAAACACGTCTTCCGGCTGAGGGTGCCGTTCGGCGTAAAAATGGGGGTCCGGTTTCAATACGGCGATATCCGGCTCCGGTTCGGAGTAGGCGTTCAGTTGAAGGGGGTTCTGGACGTTGATCAGGGCCAGATCCTGAAGGATTCGATGGAGGAACGCGCTGATCTTCAGCACGGTTCCTGCATGCTGACTATTAATGGGGCTCATGAAAACGATTTCACCTTGAATAAGTTCTACCCGGTCTCCTTCCTGAAGAATTCCCGCCTCCTGCATTTTGGAATATTCGTCCAGGTTGAACAGCCGTTTTTTTGCAAGAATGGCCATGACAATGCTTTGCGCAAAGGTAATGGAATTCGCGGTGGGACGCAATGCGGGTTTTACCAGGTTGCGAGGTTGCGAGGTTGCGAGGTTGCGAAGTTGCGATGAAATTGATTTGAAGCCATCTCAAAACTATAGCATATGGCGTTCTCCCCCTTTGAAGGGAGTCGGGGGGATGAAACCTTTCCCCGGCATCCCGGAAGTTTCATCCCTCTAGCCCCCTTTGAAGCTAATCTGGCAGTATTTTTCATAACTAACGGTTTGCCCCTGAATTGCCCTCCGCAGCCCGGAGCCCGTGGGAAACGCCGATCCCGTTCGAAGAACGGGATCGCCTTATGGGGTCAACCGCTTGGGATGCAGGGTAAACGCAAGGGTAGCCGTTCAACGCGGTTGAAGCCCATAAAGCGAAGGCGTTTTCCACGGAGCGGTAGGGCGAAGGAGCGCCCTTTTTTTGGTTCTTTTTTTGGGCGAGCAAAAAAAGAACAAACCCCGAGGCCGGGGGCAAAACGGAAGCTGGACTTCACCAAACCATGGGTTAGGAAAAAATACTACAAGATTCGCTTCGAAGGGGGCCGGGGGATGAAACCTTTTCCCAGAATCCCGGAAGTTTCATCCCCCTAACCCCCTTCAAAGGGGGAAAGTGCTTCGTCAGCCTTTGCCATGGGGTTAAGAAATGCCGCTCACACCCTGGAAAGGGTTTTGAGATAGCTTCTCGCTACTTCGCTACCTTTTCACAAACCGGACCACTTCCGTCCGCCCGTCCTGAGAAAGGCTCAGCACGAACAACCCGGAGGGAAGCGGCTGGATGGAGATGGTTTCCTGGGCGCTTTGGACCGGGAACACGCCCCGCAACACCACGCGGCCCTGGAGGTCGGTAACGGTATATTCGGCTTCCGACTGGAACGGCGCCGCGAGGCGCACGTGCAAGTCATCGGTGGCAGGTGATGGGAATGCCGTCAGCCCCGTGGAGGCCGCGCCTTCCGGACGGAAATCCACCGCCACGACGTTGTGGTATTCCATCGCGCCGTCGAAATCCACTTGCCGCAAACGGTAGTAGTTGATGCCCGGCAAGGGATCTTCGTCGGTGAAGCGGTAATCCTGGGGCTGCTGCGTCGTGCCCTGTCCTTTCACCCGCCCGATTTCCAGGAATTCGATGGCGTCCGCGCTGCGCTCCACGGCCATGTAGTCGTTGGTGAGCTCGGAAGCGGTGCGCCAGGTGAGGGACACGGAAGAAGGGCCTGGCTTGGCTTCAAAATTAGTCAGAGTGATCGGAAGCGGCCCAAGGTTGCTAAACCATCCTGTCAGATTAAGCTGGTCAAAGCTGAAATTGGAGGAGGCGCCAACGCAACTGGCTACCGTTGAGCCAATAACGATGCGTTTGGAATTGCTACAGGGAGAACCCGTATTGATACTGCCCCCGCCTTCCAACCGGAGAATCGCGTTGGTGGGCAGAATGAGGTCTTTATTGGCAGTAAAGACCAACGTGCCGCGGATGATCAGCTCTGTAATTGGAAGTGCGCTCACGTTGTAGTCCTGATCAATTGAAAACGTACCGGTGATCGTGATTTTTCCGGAACAACCGGCAAAGGGATTGCTGCTGGCGCTAAAGTTTCCGAAGGTGCAATCGGCCGTGGCAAAGGCCCAGGAAAGGCTGAAAATTCCAACCATCAGCACGCGTGCCAAACGTGCGTTAATGTAGGTCCTCATAGGTTAAGATAGTTTTCGCTTGCCTTATATGGCAAACGATGATTTGTTACAGCAATAATTAATATATGATTGTTTTTTCATGTAGACGAATGAATTTCTCATTCGTCACATCCTTGCTGTCCCGATTTATGCTGGTGTACCTGTTGGAAGCTCCGGCGCCAAAGCAGCCCCCCGGTTGCCTGGCAAAAAGCTTATCCCGAATCCCGGTTCTCCGCGATCCATCCGGAAAACTATCCGGATTGGGTTTTTTAGATTGGGGGAAAGTTGCGAAGTTGCGAAGTTGCGAGGTTGCGAGGTTGCGTCCCCGCCACTTCGTAACCTCGCAACCCCGCAACCTCGCTACCTTTTCACAAACCGCACCGCTTCCGTCTGCCCATCATGAGAAAGGCTCAGGACGAACAACCCGGAAGGAAGCGATTGAATCGAAATCGTTTCCTGGGCGCTTTGCGCCGGGAAAACGCCCCGCAACACCACGCGGCCCTGGAGGTCGGTAATGGTATATATAGCTTCTGTCTGGAACGGGGCGGCGAGGCGCACCTGCAAGGCATCGGTGGCAGGAGAGGGGAATGCGGTCAGCTCCTTTGCCGCAGCGCCTTCCGGACGGAAATCCACCGCCACCACCTTGTGGTATTCCATCGTGCCGTCGAAATCCACCTGCCGCAAGCGGTAGTAGTTGATGCCCGGCAGGGGCTGGGCGTCGGTAAATTGGTAATCTTGAGGCTGCTCGGTAGTGCCCTGTCCTTTCACCCGTCCGATCTCCTGGAATTCGACCCCATCGGCGCTGCGCTCCACGGCCATGTAGTCGTTGTTGAGCTCGGAGGCGGTGCGCCAGGTGAGGAGGGCGGAGGATTGAACAACTTCCGCTTTGAAGTCAAGGAGTTCGATGGGAAGCGCGCCTCCGCTGCTTACGGTAAAGGGCGAAAGACTGGTAACCCCGGAACGGCTGAGATTATAGGGCTCTGCGTCGCCCGCATCCCCAATAGGGCCTAATTCCCACGTCCCTTGATAGTGAGAGACATTGGAACTGGAGCGCGTAAACCCTGGTTTTTCGTTTCCGCTGTACCATTGCAACTTCACGGTGAGGGAACCGACGGTATTGATGGCGGCGACGTCCCAGGTGCGGCCGACAACCCCGAAGGTCACCTCGGGGCCCATGGTTCCGTCTAACAACACCTGATCAGAAACGGAAATGCCATAGTTGTCAGAACCGGAGGCCCGGGTCAGATAGGCAGGGTTAAACGAAGCGTTTCCAATGGGGAATTGCGTTTCGAAAGTACCCACGGCGAGAACGAGTTTGCCGGCGCCATTGGTTTGGACGTAGGAGGAAGTGGAAACCCCTCCAAAAGAGGTTCCGGAGGCCGTCATGGTAAGGTTGTGGGAGTTCAGTTTCAGCAGGCCGGCGGTGAAGGTCAGCGTGGTGTTGGAGGGCATGGTAAGGTTGCTGTTCAGGGAAACGCCGCTTGGGTTGTCGACTTCCACGTTCACCCGGTTGCTGATCGTCCCGAAGGAAGCGGTTTGAAGGGATGTTCCATTGAACGCCAGGGTGGAGCCGGTACCGCTGGTGGATTCGGTGATTGTTCCGCTGCCGGTGAGGTTGCCTTTCAGGTTGACGAAGCCGTTGTTTGAGCCGCCATCCATAAAATTGAGGGTTCCTTCCAGGTCGAGGTCGCCATCGATATTCAGCGTGGAAGTAGCGCCTCCATTGCCTAATGCCAGTGTGGCGCCTGATGCGATCGTTACATCGCCGCCTACATTTAAGGTGTTAGCTGTACTTCCTGTAAGCCGGAGACTACCTGTTCCGGTAGTGGAAAGGGTGAAATTGCCGTTGATCGTTTCCAGCGCGCCTACCAGGTTAATATTACCGGCTCCATGGTTGGAACTTGCCCATGTAAAGTGATGGTATGCCTGGTTGAGATTTCCAGGGTCGGCTGTCGCTTTGGAAATCTCACAGGTAGCGCCGGTATTCCAGGTCATGGTAGTGATGCTCCCTGCTCCAGAGGAGGGGTTGTGTTCGTATTTGCCCCCGTTATCGACGACGATGGAAGCGCTGGGATTTACTGTGAATGCAGAGGTAGTAGAGTTTCTGAGTATCCCTTGTACGAGCAGGTCGGTTCCGCTCCCATCGGCGATGGTGAGGGTTCCGCTGGTAACCTCGAGGGTGGCGCCGTTTTCGACGACGGCCTGATCGATGGTTACGCTGGCGCTGATGGTCACCTCGTTTCCGCTGCGGATGGTGATGGTTTGGTCATACGACGTGGGGGTGGTCGCCGCTTCGTTCCAGACGCTGTTATCTTCGGAAGAATCCCAGGTTGCCGCCTCGTTCCAGGGCCCGCTGGTGCGGGTGCGGAAGTACAACGGAGGCGCGGTGACCGAACCGCTGCAGGTGACGTTTTTTGTGGCCGCTCCCCCGCCGGCATTGGCGACGGTTTCGCTGTTATAGGTACCGGCGGAAAGGCCGGCTTTTAGGCGCACGTAGATGGTCGTGGAGGCTAAAGCGCTTCCGGTGTAGGCGACGTTGACCGAACCGGAGAAGGTGGAATTATCCGTAGACACTTCGTAGTTGGCCGACCCGGTGACGGTAAGGTCGCCGGCGGCGGGGCTTAGGTTGGTCGCGCTGAGGGTATAGCTTTGGGACGAGGAAGGGCCCGATCCTTGGAGATAGGTAAATCCCGTTCTGCTGGTGGGGCTAACCGTGATGGTTGGCAAGGCTACGCTCCCGCTGCAGGTGACGTTTTTTGTGGCCGCTCCTCCGCCGGAGTTGGCGATGGTTTCGCTGTTATAGGTACCGGCGGAGAGGCCGGCTTTTAGGCGGACGTAGATAGGCGTGGAGGCTAAAGCGCTACCCGTATAGTCGACATCGACCGAACCGGAGAAGGTGGAATTATCTGTAGACACCTCGTAATTGGCCGACCCGGTGACGGTGAGGTCGCCGGCGGCGGGCGTTAGGTTGGACGCGCTGAGGGTATAGCTTTGGGAAGCAGAAGGCCCGGAACCCTGGTTATAGGTGAAACCGGTAAGCGCCGTTGGGCTTACGGTAATCGTAGGCCCGGCGCTGGTCGTGGCATTGCCGGTGAGCTTGTCGCTGGTTCGGTAGCATTCGCTGCCTGAGGCGCCGTCGTATTCGTACACGGCAAAATGGTAAGTTGTGGTGGCGCTTAACCCTGTTATGGTTATGTTTCCCGAAGCGTTTCCGGCGCCGCTGGCGGTTCCGTTATAGACCACATAATTCCCCGTTCCGATCTGGTCGCCACTGCCAAAAGCCGCATTGGCGGTATAGGTAGTACTTGCAGCCGGGTCGGCACTCACCGCCGAGCCCGCTTTGGCGAGCACCAGGACGCCTCCGGTGCCGTTCCCCCGCGTAAAGGAAATGTCCATCTGGTTGTACGCGATATTGGCCGAGCCGAAGGAAGAGGCTTGGGTGGTGGGGGGCGTGCAGGAGGAGGAAATACTTACCTCGTCCAATCTAACATTTCCAGCGGATTTGGTTTCATAGTACCAACGAACATATCTGGTTGAAGAATTTAAATTATATGTTTTTGGGGTACAGGTTGTGCTAATTGTGTTTGAGCTGTTAAAAGTTTCTAAATTCGACCATGTTGTGGCGTCTGCTGATTCCTGAATGCGAAAAGTATAAGAACCGCTTAGACTTTCGCTTTTTATATAACAATTCAATTGGTTAGGTGAATTATTAAAGAAAACTTGTATCCAATCGCCTGAATCGTTTAAACTACAGGCAGAACTGCCATTTGAACCAGAACAGTCGGTAGTATAGGTCCCGGTACCATTTTTTGTCCATCCCGTGGGTTCGGCTCCGGACCAAATGGACCTATAAACAGGAAGGGTCGTTTGCCCCCACAGCCCTCCATTTCCCCAACTCATCGCTAAAACAAAGCCCAAAGCCAGTACCCATTGTAGTTTTCCGTTTTGCATAACCCCTGAAACATTAAGTTTAAAAAATAAAAATAGCCCGGTCGGCGGGTCCCGGGAAAAATTTGATTTTTGGATCGGTTGAGGGATGCAAGAAAAAGACCCGCACAGAAGAATGCCACACTGTATTCCTTATCTGACGGTGTAGTGGTTGAATTCAAGGTATCGCACCTGCTTCATTTCAAAGCAGGTACTCTCTGGGGGGCACAATAGAGCCGTTAAGTTAGCTATTTTTGTAATCAATCAACTGGAGCGCCTGAAAAGATGTGCGGCGCAAAATAGACAGGCGTTACCGCCTTACTTCCCAAAGATACCCTCCCCGGTTTCGTTATCCACCTTGGTAGATCAGATTTAATAAACAGTTAACATCAGGCGCCCCAACGCCTCAACGCCCCACTCACCTAACCACCCAACCACTCAATTCCGTATCTTTCCCCCCAAAATCCGACAACCATGCTTTTCCCTATTGGAGACGACAACATCAAAGGCGGGCATTACCCGTTGTTCAGTTATGGATTGATTGTAGTGAATGTGCTGGTCTTTGTCTGGCAGATGAATCAGGGCGCTTATGCGGAGCAGTTCGTGTATACCTTCGGGGCGGTGCCCGCCGAGATTGTGCATGGGCAGGATTTGTACGCGCTGTTCACCAGTTTGTTCCTGCACGGCGGCTGGGCGCATATCGTCGGGAATATGCTATTCCTCTGGATTTTTGCGGATAATATCGAGGCGACGATCGGCAACGGGCGCTTCTTATTGTTTTATTTGCTGGCGGGGCTCGTCGCCCATGCGGCCCATATTTTTTTCAATATATACAGCCAAATCCCGACCATTGGTGCGAGCGGCGCCATTTCCGGGGTCATGGGCGCCTACATGGTGCTGTTTCCCAGCTCCCGGGTACGGGTGCTGTTCTTTATTTTTCCGTTCTATTTGCCGGCTATTCTGTTCCTCGGCTTCTGGATCTTTTTCCAATTTCAAAGCGGGCTCGGCGAGCTCCAGGCAGCGCCCGGCGAGTCGGGCGGCGTCGCCTATTGGGCCCATATTGGCGGGTTTGTGTTTGGGGTGCTGGCGGGGTTTTATTATAGAGGCATAAGGTATAGGGCTTGAGGCGTAAGGCTGGCTTTATCACAATGGAAAACCCCAAGCCCTTGCGCCTCACACCTTGCGCCTTGCGCCTAAAATTCAACACTCCGGCACACTGATCGCCACATTCACGGCCAGGCCGCCGAGGGAGGTTTCCTTGTATTTGTGGTTCATGTCCTGGGCGGTTTGCCACATGGTTTTGATCACGCCGTCGAGGCTGACTTTGGCTTTGGAGGGGTCGCTTTCCTGGGCGATTTTGGCGGCGGTAATGGCTTTGACGGCGCCCATGGAGTTGCGTTCGATGCAGGGGATCTGGACGAGACCGCCGATGGGGTCGCAGGTGAGGCCGAGGTGGTGCTCCATGGCGATTTCGGCAGCCATAAGACATTGACCGGGGCTGCCGCCGAGGCGCTCGCAGAGGGCGGCAGCGGCCATGGCGGACGATACGCCGATCTCAGCCTGACAGCCTCCCATAGCGGCGGAAATGGTCGAGCCTTTTTTGAATATGGAGCCGATCTCGCCGGCAACGAGGAGGAAGCGGACGATGTCGTCCGGCCCGGGTTCCGGATCGGTGAAGCAGAGGTAATACATCAGCACGGCCGGGATGACGCCGGCTGCGCCGTTGGTCGGGGCAGTGACTACCCGGCCGAAGTTGGCGTTTTCTTCATTGACCGCCAGCGCAAAACAGCCGATCCATTTGATGACCTCTGAAAATCCGAATTTGCTGTTCCGGATCGCGCTGATCCATGCTTCAACAGTATCATAACGAGCGTCGGCCAGAAGTTTTTTGTTCATGGCGCCGGCCCGGCGTTCCACCTGGAGGCCGCCGGGAAGGATGCCTTCGGTATGGCATCCGCGGTAGATGCAGTCGCGCATGACCGCCCATATCCGGAGGAGTCCTTCGTCAATGGATGCTTGGGAGCGCCAGTGTTTTTCGTTTTCGTAGACGATATCGGAGATGGTTCTGCTGCTTTCCTGACAGTATCGGGTGAGTTCTTCTGCGGTAGCGATAGGGAAAGGAAGGGGTTGTTTGGTTTCTTCAGCGGCGCCGGTATGCTGTTCGCCCTCTCTGACCACAAAGCCTCCTCCAATGGAGTAGTAGGTTCCTGTAAACCGGCAGACGCCGTCTTCGTCGTAGGCTTCGCAGATCATGCCATTGGCGTGGAAGGGTAGGGCCTGGGAAAAATGAAACACCAGGTCTTTCGAAGGGGAAAACGCGATCGTATGGCAGCCGTCCAGTTGCAGGAGGTGGTTTTCCATGACGGCGGCAGGCAGGGTTTGGACTTCCCCAAGAGGGACCGTCACCGGGTCTTTTCCACTCAGGCCCAGGAGCACGGCTACGTCGGTACCGTGGCCTTTGCCGGTAAGCGCCAGTGATCCGTACAGGTGGACGCGCACCCGGGCGGTAAGGTCCAGCACGCCGGCGGATTTCAATTCTGCTACGAATCGTTCGGCAGCCCGCCAAGGCCCAAGGGTGTGGGAGCTGGAAGGCCCTACCCCGATCTTGAGCATATCGAAAACGCTTATCTTTTCCATAATTATAAAAACCGCACCAAATACAATCGGTTCTCAATCAGCGGCGAAGGCGCCTCAAAAATAATAAACAGATGGATCATGCCCCGGCCTTCTTTATAGATCGACAGCATTTGGCAGAAGGGGGCGCCGTCGCCAAATTCCTGCTTGGGAGGGAACAGGTGCACCTTGCCCCAATCGGCGTTGAAGAGTTCTTCCCGTTCCATGTCGGTGAGATCCCGGGCGGTGATTACGGCGTTTTCGTCGTTGCTGCACAGGTGGAGCGCCAGGCGGCGGGCTTCGAGGTGGGGCGGGGTTTGGGCGGAGGTGTCGGGCTGGAATACATAGCGGATCTCCAATTTTTCAGAAGAAGACCGCAGCAGGTAATGGGCAGGGAAAAACCCGGGGCTTCGCGGCAGGGGAACAGCTTTATAGCCCCCGTCGAGGGGAAAGAGAAGCTCGGCGCCCAGGGTGTCCAAAAAGGCGCGGACATGGCTGGGGAGGGGTTCCTGGGCGCTGCTGAGCGAGCAGACCCCCATTAATCCAAGTACCAGAACGATTGGCATCATCCGGAACATAACGGGCCGTTGATTAGATAAAACACACACGCTGCCTTTTGGGGTCAACGGCAGGTATCGGGAGCGGAGCAATAGATGTTGGATAATTCGCGTGCCTGAGGGGAGGTCATCCCTTTTGGATCAGGTGTAATATAGATTCCCTTAGGTCGGGAGAAGGCGTTTCCCGTTTATAATGGCGCTTGATCAGGTCTTTAATGGGATTCCCCGAATCGGGGGTAAGTGGAGTATAAGCCAGAGGGTTTGTATGGTTGGGTAAGTCGTGGTCCGGGGTTTCCTCAGTGGGTCGTTGCGTCCGCTCTGCGGCATAGGGAAAATGGTCTGGCGCCGGCATAAGGTCGTAGATTTTAGTTGACCCGTTCACCTCGTGGGCAGTCGATCTTGGCATGGCTGGAATTTTTTCGGTTACCAAAGGATTCCCGACATGGCCAGAAAACGCCTGTGCTCCGGCCGGACATGGCGCGCTGCGTCCTGCCTTCGCAGCAGGAACAAAGCGCATCGATATTCGGCAGGAGCACAGGGCGCATAAGCGTATGTATTGGATTAGCTTGGATTAATTGGCCAAAGTAAGGAAGGCAACCAGGTTAAGTAATTAAAAAAATTAATTATTAGGCCGGTATCCCCGGGAAATCGCGTAAGATAGCAGTTTTTTCTCCAATACCTTCTTTGCCCGGTGGAGGCGCGAACGCACCGTACCGACTGGCACCTTGAGGATCATGGCAATCTCTTCGTACTTGAAGTCTTCCAGATAGGCCATGATGACGACAGCCCGCTGCTGGCGTTCAAGAGAATTCACCGCCCAGGTGATTTCATCGCCCATGCTGGATTGAAAAGGCGTTTCAGAGAGGCTGCCTGCCCCGGAAGAAGGCATTGCGGCACTTTTCATTGCTTCTTCCAGTTCGACCTGGCGCGGGCGGCGCCCCCCATACCGAAGTTCGTTGACAAAGGTATTGAAGAGAATCCGGAACAGCCATGCCTTCGCATTGGTTCCCTGCTGGTACTTGTCCATGGACCCAAGCGCTTTTTTGTAGGTTTCCTGCACGAGGTCTTCGGCCTCCACCTTGTTGCGGGTAAGGTGAACGGCATAGTTGTACAAGGCCTCCATTAAAGGCAAGAATTCCTGTTCAAAAACGTGCTTGTGGTTCATCCTTTTTGGATCTTCCAGTAAGTCAACCTGATACATGGCGATTTCCGATTGATGAAGATAAGCATTTTACTGCAACAGTGAAAAAACCGGAAGTCGCGAAAAAAAGTTCCTTAGGGTGGGAAAAAAATCGAATCAAAAATCGACCACTTCAATCCCTTCGAAATGGTGTTCAAACCATTTCAGAGGGGCTTGGTTTTTGTCGCCGGTGCGGGTGTCGCATTTGAAAAACAGGTAATACAATTGTAGATGCGTTCCCACGCGCTCCAGAAGGTGTTGAATACGCAACCGCCCGGAGACGACATTCTGATGGAAGAATTCCATGCGCCAGGCGTAGTAGGCTTCGTCGTGTAGTTCGGTAATTTCCAGCACGATCTGGTCGGAGGTGTATTGCTCCAGAAATTGTCTTGCCAGAACCCCGTGATGGCGGGACCAGTCTCTTGGGTACCCTTTGGCTTCTTTGTATTTGAAGGTGTCGTGGGCATAGGCGATCAGCCTGAGTTGCTGCCGTTCTTTGGGGGCAAGCTGGAGTTGATCCACATTTTCCAGCACTTCCCGAATGTGTTTATAGACTTCTCCTTCCGGGTGCCCATACCTGGGTATTCCCCAGCCCAGCCCTGCCGTGAACTCCGGATCCCGCAGAAGCAAATATTCCAGTTCCGTTTCCGGTTGTAATTCCTCCAGGTAATCCGCCCGGAGCGGCAACAATTCTTTCATTCATATTGAAAATTCGAGGATCAAGGTTTATAGACATAAGATGCTGGCTGTTAGACCTTAGAGTAAAACGACTAAAACCGGCATGAGCTTAGCCCGGCCCAGAGTGTAAGGTACTCCCGCATCCCCCGTTTTAAATCCAACCTCTAACCTCCAACCTCTAACGTCTAACGTCTAACCTCTAACGTCTAACGTCTAACCTCTAACCTCTAACCTCTAACGTCTAACCTCTAACCTCTAATTTTGTTAATTTCCTGTTAAAAAGAAAAACGGCGCGTAACAATCTCAGGAACTCGGGAGTTTCTATTTCATAAATTAAGTGCTTAATCAACAAAAAACCAAACTAAAAAACAGGTCTTTATGAAGCAATTTTTGAACTTGGTTTTAGCCGGCATGGCAGGCGGATTGATCACTTTCGCAGGTATTCGGTTGACGGACCGGAAGGTTTCCATGGAACAGCCGGTTTCTCTGGCGCGTTCGGTCAATTATGTTGCCCCGCCGGGCGCCGCGATTCCGACCTTTGATTTTGCGGAAGCGGCTGACAAGGCTACTCCCTCTGTCGTTAACATCAAAGCGACGATCAAGGGAACCAATGCGGGCAACCGCGGGGAATTCCGCTTTCCACTGGACGAATTTTTCGGTCGTAATTTCGGGGGAGACATCCCGCGCGAAGGGACCGGCTCCGGAGTTATCTACAGCTCTGACGGCTACATCCTCACCAACAACCACGTGGTGGAATCGTCTTCCGAGCTGGAGGTTACGCTGGTTGACAATCGCAAGTTTAAGGCCAAAGTGGTCGGCACAGATCCTAAAACGGACCTGGCGGTGATCAAAATCGAAGGCAATGACCTGCCGGCTATCTCGATCGGCGATTCGGATGCGGCAAAAGTCGGCCAATGGGTGCTTGCTGTTGGAAATCCGTTCGACCTTACGTCTACCGTTACGGCCGGGATAATAAGCGCCAAGGGCCGCAATATCCAATTACTGGGAGGCGGAAATGCTATTGAGTCCTTCATTCAAACCGACGCTGCGGTTAACCCCGGCAACAGTGGAGGCGCGCTGGTGGATGCCACCGGCAAGCTCATTGGCATCAACACGGCCATCGCTACCCGTACGGGGGCGTTCTCCGGGTATAGTTTTGCCATTCCTATCAACCTCGCCCGCCGCATTGTCGATGATATCATCGAATACGGGACCTACCAGCGCGCCTTCCTGGGCGTGAGCATCAGCGATCTCGACAGCGATTATGCCCAGGAATTGGGCGTTGATCTCAGCCAGGGCGTCGTTGTGGAGGAACTCGTCGATGGCGGCTCTGCCCAATATGCCGGCATCCAACCCAAAGATGTGATCACCGAAATCGATGGCCGCCTCGTCAAGACCGTCGCCGAGCTCCAGGAAGTGGTGGGCCGGGCTAAAGTCGGCGACATCGTCAACCTAACCCTCTACCGAAAAGGAAAACGCGTTGAACTGCCCGTCCGCCTGCGGAAAAGCGGTTCCTAAACGCCTGCAATAAGATTTGTATAAAGTTGGTTTTTCGTTTTGTTTTGACGCGCCTGTTTTGCCCTGCATTACAGGCGTTTTTTTATTACGTCCCCTTCGCTGGTTCAAGCCCTTCGCTGGTTCAAGCTGGTCCGCTGGTTCAAGTTGGTCCGCTGGTTCAAGCCCTTCGCTGGTTCAAGCTGGTCCGCTGGTTTAAGTTGGCCTGCTGGTTTAAGCTGGTCCCCTGGTTCAAGCTGGCCTGCTGGTTCAAGCTGGTCCGCTGGTTTAAGCTGGTCCCCTGGTTCAAGCTGGCCTGCTGGTTTAAGTTGGTCCGCTGGTTCAAGCTGGTCCGCTGGTTTAAGTTGGCCTGCTGGTTCAAGCTGGTCCGCTGGTTCAAGCTGGTCCGCTGGTTCAAGTCTCCAGACTTGAACCCCTATCTTCACGTCTCCAGACGTGAAAAAAACTCCCAATCCCCCTAACCCCGTTCCCTCCCAAAAACCAACCTCGAACCCATTATTCCAAACTTCAAACCAAGCTGAACCAGTCTCTTGCGATTAAACGAACGGACTTCACCATCACTTTCTGTTGCCCGGTAAATCCTCCCACTGCAGGCCTCAAAGGTTGACCTATTCCGGATATTGTAGCAAGTTTGCATAAAACTAAACCTCAATGAGTCGTTACCGTATTTTAGACCAGAAAGGACTTACGTATGTCACCTGCACCGTAGCCGGGTGGGTGGACGTGTTTAGCCGGAGAGCTTACCGCGATATTTTACTGGAAAGCCTTGCTTACTGCCGCAAAGAGAAGGGATTGAAGGTTTTCGCTTTTGTTGTTATGAGTAATCATATACATTTACTCGTCCAGTCGCCGCCGGGCAGCCGGTATACCTTATCTGCCATCCTTCGGGATTTTAAAAAGTATACGGCCCGGTTTATTCTTGAGGCGATTCAGGATGGAAGCGAAAGCAGGCAGGAATGGCTCCTGTATTTGTTCTCCTACTTTGCGCGCAAAAACACGAACAATCGCCATTTTCAATTTTGGAAGCAAGACAACCATCCTGTTTGGACGGAACATCCGCAGGTAGTCTGGCAAAAGATTGATTATATCCACCTGAATCCGGTTAAAGCGGGAATTGTGGAACACCCGGAGGATTATCTGTACAGCAGTGCGCGGAATTATGCAAAAGGTAACGAGCGGGGATTGTTGGAAATAGACCTTTTGGAACCGTTTTTGCCTGGGGGCGGGGCAGTGTTTTTGCCTGGCAGGTAAACGCACGTCATGAGACGTGCCTATAATGGTTCAAGTCTGGAGACTTGAACCAGCGGACCAGCTTGAACCAGCGGACCAGCTTGAACCAGCCGGCCAGACTTGAACCAGCCGGCCGACGCCCCAACGCCTCAACGCCTCAACGCCCCAACGCCTCAACGTCCCAACGCCCCAACGCCCCAACCTCATGAGAAACCCCATTCTTTTGTTAGCAGAAGATCTCCTCAACCTATTCTATCCCCGGCTTTGCCCGGCATGCTCCACGGCGGGGTTGCCGATGGATATGGTGATTTGCCTTGATTGCCAGGTTCATTTGCCGTATACCCGGTATCCGGTGTCCTCTGATAATTCGTTCAGCAGCCGGTTTTGGGGGCGTCTACCCATTGTGGCCGGAACGGCGCTGCTTTCGTTTAGCAAAGGCGGGCGGGTGCAGCATTTGTTGCACCAGTTGAAGTACAGGGGCAGGCAGGATGTTGGCGTATACCTGGGGAAGATCATGGGGGAGGCCCTAAAAAAAGCCCCTGCCATGCAGGATGTAGATTTGATTCTTCCCGTTCCGCTCCACCCGAGGAGATTGAAGGAGCGGGGGTATAATCAGAGCGCTTGTTTTGCTCAGGGACTTTCGGAAAGTATGGGGGCGCCCTGGCATGGGGATTATGTAGTCCGCACGCGGCAGACGGCGACCCAAACGCGGAAATCGCGCATAGAGCGCATGGAGAACGTCGCGCAGGCGTTTGAAGTCCGGCAGCCGGATGCGCTGGCGAACAAGCATGTTTTGTTGGTTGACGATGTACTGACGACAGGGGCTACGCTGGAAACCTGCGGTGAGTTGCTGCTCCAGATTCCGGGGCTCAGGCTGAGCCTGGCGGCCATCGCGATCGCCTCGGAATAAGCGGTTATTTTAAAATTCCCAGATGAAGAATCCTGCCCCCGCTCATATTGGCGGGGTTGGTGCTTTTTCCGATCACAATGCCGTCTTCGGGAGCGTAATACCGCTTGATGATGTCGCCAAACGGATTGCGGAGGATGCCGATGAGGTCGCCTTTGCGCAGTCGCTGAGCGGTTTCTACCGGAACTTCCAAAAGCCCGCCCTCGTCGGTATATATCCAGTACGAACGTTTGCAAAGAACTGCTGTGGGAGGCGTTTCGGCAGGCCAGTCGCTCATGCCCAGATAGGAAAGGATGTTCATAACGCTGGCGCTTCCTCTGCGGATCATCTCCGGCTGGTAGACCTGAGGATCGCCGAGTTCTATGGTGATGGTGCGAATCCCATGAAGATCGGCTTCTTCCCTCAAGGTTCTCCCGGCAGCGGCATTGGCGGTGGAAGCGGATTTTCCGTCGAGCAGGATATCGGCATCGCATAGGCGGGCCAATTGCGCCAGGGTGTCTTTACTGAAATCGGCCCGGACGTACATGGCATTCACCCGGCCAAAACTTGCCGTATGCAGGTCGATCAGGTAACCGGCCTGTGCTATGATTTTCCTGAAAGCAAAATAACTGTATTGCTCACTGCTGGTCCCGCCGGGTTTGCCGGGGAAAACCCGATTCAGGTCTTCTTCATCGGGAAACAGGCGTTGGCTGAGCTGGATGGAAGGGACGTTCAGCCCGGGGATGGCCACCAGGGTCCCTTTCATTCGGGAGGGGTTGATCCGCTCAAAGACCTTTTGGATAATTGGTATGCCGTTGAGCTCATTGCCGTGAATGGCCGCAGAAAGCGCCAAAACGGGCCCTGGTTGCGTTCCCTTGGCTACAAGCACCGGAACGCAGACAGGTTGGGATAGCGCGTTGTGGACTACAGGCGCCCAAAACCTGGAGATTTTTCCGGCAGGGACCTTGCTCAGATCCAGGGAATCCAGCAATGGAATATCCTGGGACCTGGCAGAGAATATCCCAAGCATGCAGCAAAAAAGGGTCCAAGTCATTTTCTTCATCGGCGCTTATTTATTCCCCTCTGACCAGCGTACCTACCGTTTCGCCCAGGAGAATGCGTTTGAGATTATCGTGGTTGTTGATGTCGAAGACGATGATGGGTATATTGTTTTCCTGGCACAGAGTAAACGCCGTCATGTCCATCACACTAAGTCCGAGGCTGATCACTTTGGCGAATGTCAGGTGGTCGAATTTGGTGGCGTTGGGGTCTTTTTCCGGGTCGGCGGTGTAGATGCCGTCCACCCTGGTTCCTTTCAGGATGACCTCGGCGTTGATCTCATTGGCGCGAAGAGCGGCAGCGGAATCGGTGGTAAAGTAGGGGCTGCCTGTGCCGGATGAAAAGATCACCACCCGTCCTTTTTCCAAATGCCGGATAGCTCGTCGGCGGATGTAGGGTTCGGCGATCTGTTTCATTTCGATGGCCGAGATAAGCCGCGTGAAAACGCCTATGCCTTCCAGGGCGGCTTGCAGGGCCATTCCGTTTATGACGGTAGCCAGCATGCCCATATAGTCGCCTTGTACGCGTTCGATCCCGGATTTTTCCGCTTGCAGGCCGCGGTAGATATTTCCGCCGCCGATGACGATGGCCACCTGAGCGCCCATGTCGACGACTTCCTTGATTTGGTTGGCATAGTGGAAAAGCATGTCCGAAGAAATCCCGAACTTTTGCTCTCCCATAAGGGATTCTCCGCTGAGTTTGAGCAGGATACGGCGGTATTTGATAGCCATGGCGTTGGATAGATCAGATGATGAGTACGTGTGGTTGAAAATCTGACCGTAAATATACCTCAATGCGGTTGGATAGGAGAATAAATATTCTCGATATCGCCGGGTTAACGGTTTGGGCAAGGGAATGCTTCCGGCAGGGGAATCGCAGGGGAAGAGAAAAGCCCTGTGCGCAAACAGGCGCACAGGGCTTTGTTGTGTTGGCTGAAAGCCGGGCTTTTCAAACAGAGGCGCGAATTACCCCAGTTTTACATGGCGGAAGCCCGTGGCTGTCAGGTCTTTATTTTTGCTCTTGAGGAAAGCCGCGACGGTCAGCTTATTGTCCTTCACGAAGTCCTGGTTGAGCAGGGTGCTGTCTTTGTAGAATTTGTTCAGTTTGCCGAGGGCGATTTTCTCCAGCATTTCTTCCGGTTTGCCTTCGTTACGGGCTACTTCTTTGCCGATCTCGATTTCTTTTTCGATAACGGAAGGGTCGACATCGTCTTTGTCAAGGGCGATCGGATGCATGGCGGCTACCTGCATGGCGACATCGCGGCCTGCTTCGTAATAAGCGGAATCTTCGAGGTTAAGACCTACCAGAACGGCCGCTTTGTTGCCCATGTGGATATAGGGGCAGATTTGAGCGGCTTCGATACGCGCATATTCGGAGAGTTCAATTTTTTCGCCGATTACGCCAATCTGCTCGGTCACTTTACCTTCGATGGTCAGGCCGGATTCGAAAGGCAGCGCCAGAAGGGCTTCGCGGGTTTCGGGGAAGCTGGCAAGGGCAATCTCTCCGAATTTACGGGTCAGGGCGATGAAGTCTTCATTTTTAGCAACGAAATCCGTTTCGCAGCTCAGCTTGACGATCACGCCGCGTTTGTGGTCGCTGGCGACCAGCGCCAGCACGACGCCTTCCGTGGCTTCGCGGTCGGCCCGCTTGAGGGAGAGTTTTTCTCCTTTCTTACGAAGGATCTCAATGGCTTTATCGAAATCGCCTTCCGCTTCGGTTAAGGCCTGCTTGCAGTCCATCATACCTGCGCCGGTCATTTCGCGCAGTTTTTTAACGTCGGCAGCGGAAATGTTTTGTGCACTCATTTGTTGGGATGTTTTTATAGTAACCAATGAACAAACAACGTTGCCGGGGATCAGGCAGCTCCTTCTTCTTTTTCGGGCTTGGTTTGCTTGCGTTCTTCCAGCCCTTCGCGGATTGCCTGGACCATAAAATCCGTGATGATGCGGATCGACTTGGAGGCGTCGTCGTTGCCCGGGATCGGGAAATCGACCTGATTAGGATCGGCGTTGGTGTCGACGATCCCAAAGGTACGGATTCCAAGGCGGTGCGCTTCGGCCACAGCGATGTGTTCGTGCTCGATGTCTACGATAAAGATCGCTGCCGGGAGCCGGGAGAGGGTTGCAATCCCGCCCAGCACCTTGTCGAGCTTGTCGCGCTCGCGGGTTAGGGTAAGGCGTTCTTTTTTCGTTACGCTGGTCAGAGAGCCGTCGCCGAGCATGCGCTCGATATTCTGCATTTTTTTCACCGAGCGGCGCACGGTGTTGAAGTTGGTCATCATCCCGCCAAGCCAGCGCTCGGTGACAAAAGGCATGCCCACGCTTCTGGCGGCATTGGAGACGATGTCGCGGGCTTGTTTTTTCGTTGCCACGAACATGATCTTTTTGCCGGACTTGGCAAGCTGGCGCATGGCGTTGGCTGCGCGGTCGAGGCACTCGGAAGTGCGGTTCAGGTCGATGATGTGGATGCCGCGGTGCTCCTGGAAGATATACGGAGACATTTTAGGGTTCCACTTTTTCTTGAGGTGGCCGAAGTGCACCCCGGCGTCGAGAAGTTCTTTATAGCTAGGTTTGTTCATTTTTTCCAAATTAAGAGGATGGAGAAAAAAACACAGGAAGCATTAACGCTTACTGAACTGGAAGCTCTTTCTTGCTTTCGGTTTTCCGTATTTTTTGCGCTCGACTTCGCGGGCATCCCGTGTGAGGAATTTGCGCGATTTGAGGGGCTTGCGGAAGTCCTCATTCAGCCGCACCAAAGCGCGGGAAATTGCCATCCGCACCGCTTCCGCCTGTCCCTTGAACCCGCCTCCGATCACATTGACCTTAATGTCATAAATGCTGGCGACTTCAACGGTTTCCAGGGGCGCGGTAATCGAAGTTTGCACATGGATCTGAGGAAAATACTCCTTGTAATCCTTGCCGTTGACTTCGATCTTGCCTTCTCCTTTTTTCAGGTAGACGCGAGCCACTGAGGACTTCCTTCTACCGGTTGCATTGATCATTTCTATCATCCTGCCAAAGATATTTTGCGTCCGTCTTTTTCGAACAATTTTAAAATGAATTAAAAGTTAAATGGTTCCGGCTTCTGTGCCGCATGTGGGTGCTCCGAACCAGCATAGACGAAAAGTTTTTTATACATGGCCCGGCCAAGGCGGTTTTTGGGAAGCATGCCTTTTACCCCACGCTCCAAAACTACGATCGGTTTCTTGCTGAGCATGTCTTTGGCCACCGTCCGCTTCTGACCGCCGGGATATCCCGAATACGTCTGGTATTCCTTCTGGAATAATTTCTGCCCCGTAAACCGCACTTTGTCGGCGTTGATCACGATGACGTAATCACCGGCATCAAAATGCTGAGTGAAAGAAGGCTTGTGCTTGCCGCGCAACACGGAGGCAATCCTCGTACAGAGCCGGCCAACTACCTCCCCCTCTGCATCAATGATATACCACTTCCGCTCAACGGTTTCCTTGTTCGCATGTATCGTTTTATAGCTCCGTGTATCCACAACTATAGCGATTTAATGATGAATGATTTTCGTTATCGTTTCTTGTAAAGCGGTGCAAATGTAGGGTCCTTTTTTTCAATACGCAAACTTTTTTCAAAAAAAATGTCAACCCTCCAAAGTATAAGAGATTGAAAAACAGCCTTAATTTGGACATGCGATTTTTACAGGGAATAGGGAGCAGGGAGCAACCTCAGAGCCACACTACCAGAACCCAGCCACTTCGTCACTTCGCCACCTCGTAACTTCGCAACTTCGCAACTTCGCAACTTTCATGCACAGACGCAAAATATTGCGTCTCTGCCAACCAAATCCATCGCAACCCCTAACTTTTTTAAACCTTGCCCCCCAAACGTTGTTTCCCCCATAGCTCCCGGTTAATAGACGGGGGACGGGGGCAAAACCTCCCTTCTTTAATTAAATGGATATGAGCAGTAAATAACAAACGCCATAGGGCCGGTATTACGCTAATAACCACCTCCAACGTCTAACGTCTAAAGTCTAACGTCCAACGTCTAACCTCTAACGTCTAAAACCTAATCATGGACCATCTCGAGAAACGCGGACTTGCGCAGGACCCTACAGCGGAAGAACGCAAACAAGATCATATCGAACTGGCATTTTCCTCGCAGGTTGGAGAAAACGCCCTGGACAGTCGGTTTTACTATGAGCCGTTGCTTTCTGGTCACCCCAATCCCGGTAGTTGGCCGGCTTTTGAGTTTCTGGGCAAGGCGTTCCGGGTTCCGCTGTGGGTATCAAGTATGACCGGGGGTACCGGGCTCGCCCGAACGATCAACCACAACCTCGCGAGAGCGTGCGCAGAATTCGGAATGGGTATGGGGTTGGGATCTTGCCGGCAGCTGCTCTACAGCAATGAGTTTCTGGCTGATTTTGCGGTGCGCCCCATTCTGGGCGATTCCCAGCCCCTGTTTGCCAATCTGGGGGTTGCTCAGCTGGAGGAACTAATCGACCGGAGGGAGTTGGACCGGGTTTCGGATCTGATCGCCAAGCTGGACGCCGATGGCCTCATCATCCACGTAAACCCTCTTCAGGAGTGGTTGCAGCCGGAAGGCGACCGCTTTTTGCGTCCGCCCCTGGAAACCATTGAAACGTTGCTGGAAGCCGCATCCTATCCGGTCATCGTTAAGGAGGTTGGCCAGGGTATGGGGCCGGAAAGCCTCCGGGAATTGCTTAAGTTGCCTCTGGCAGCGCTGGATTTTGCAGCTGCGGGAGGAACGAATTTTGCCCGGCTGGAACTGTTGCGGGGCGTGCCGGAAAAAACAGACCTGTTCGGGCGGCTGGCTCAGGTTGGGCATACGGCGGTCGAGATGGTCGATTGGGTCAATGCCCTTGCAGAAGAGCTTGGCCCCCGCCTTCGTTGCCGGCAAATCATTGTTTCAGGGGGAATTAAAGGTTTTTTGGATGGGTATTATGCCATCAGGAAACTAACTTTGCCTGCCATTTACGGGCAGGCTTCCGGCTTTTTGCAACACGCCCGGGGAGATTACGAAGCGCTTCGGTCCTTTGTGTCGTCTCAGGTGCGGGGGCTTGAGGTAGCTCAGGCGTTTTTAAAGGTCAGGTAGGTCGATTGTTCAAACCGAATACAGCCAAAACAGGCGTTATATGGCAAATCAAAACAAGCCGGAGGACTTCGTTGCCGGCGGCCGCCAAAGGCAGGTGGAAGGTTTTTCAAAATTGAGCCGGACGGAGAAAGTGGCATGGATGACCCGGGGATTTCTCGCCCCGGAGTCTAATGAAGAAGATTTTATCGCTTCGTTCCTTCATCCGGATGCGGAGGTTCAGCGGATATTGAGCGGCCTGAGCGAAAACACGTTGTGTAATTTCCCCATGCCTTACGGTATTGCCCCGAACTTTCTGATCAATGGCGTCTGGTACGCCGTGCCTATGGTAATCGAAGAAAGCTCGGTGGTAGCGGCGGCTTCCAGCGCGGCCAAATTCTGGTCGGTCCGTGGCGGATTCCGGACTAATGTCATCTCCACTATTAAATTGGGACAGGTTCATTTTTCCTACAAAGGGAACAAGGAGCGCCTGTTTCGGGCAGAGGAGGAACTTACCGCGCGGTTGCGCGCGGAGTCCGGGGTGATTACGGCTAACATGGAACAACGCGGCGGCGGCGTGCGTGGCATTGAGCTGCTGGACTTAACCCACCTGGAGCCTGATTACTTCCAGCTTCTGGTCCGGTTTGAAACCTGCGACTCCATGGGCGCCAATTTTATTAACTCGGTGCTGGAACAATTCGGACGCAGCCTGACGGAGTTTGTGGAAACTCATGCCGCATTTGACGATACGGACCGGACGGTGGAAATTATCATGGCCATCTTGTCCAACTATACCCCCGAATGCATCGTTCGCGCCGAGGTGTCTTGCCCTGTGGATGCCCTCCTGGGGGCTTGCGAACACATGGATGGGCCCGCGTTTGCTCAAAAATTCCGCAAAGCAGTGCGTATAGCGGAAATTGACCCGCATCGCGCGGCAACTCACAACAAAGGCATATTTAATGGGGTAGATGCGGTAGTGCTCGCCAGCGGTAACGACTTCCGGGCGGTAGAAGCCTGCGGTCATGCTTATGCTGCTAAAGATGGCCAATACCGGAGCCTGAGCCATTGCACGGTAGAAAACGGGGTTTTCCGCTTTTGGATGGACCTTCCGCTGGCTCTCGGCACGGTTGGCGGGCTTACCAGGTTGCACCCGCTCGCCCGGCTTACTCTGGACATACTGGGTAATCCTTCGGCGCCTCAATTAATGGAGATCATCGCCGCTACAGGTTTGGCGCAGAACTTTGCCGCCCTGCGTTCCCTGGTCACTACAGGGATACAGAAGGGACACATGAAGATGCATCTTCTGAATATTCTGCATCATTTGGGCGCCACCGAACTGGAGGCTAAGGCGGCTGCCGGCTATTTTAAGGATAAAATTGTTTCGTTCTCCGGAGTCCGGGAATTCCTCCAGCTTCAGCGTATTGGCGGTATAATTGAATAGCCATGCAATCGCAATCCTTTCGCGCAAACGGCAAATTGCTGCTAAGCGGAGAATACTTCGTGCTGGATGGCGCCCTGGGCCTGGCGCTTCCCACCCGGTTCGGGCAGCAACTGGAGGTTGTTGCCCAAACCGCAAACGACAACCTCCTGCATTGGGTCAGTTTAGGCGTAGATGGGAACCCTTGGTTTGAGGGGGATTTCCGGATGCCGGACTGGACATTCCTCGAAGGAACCGACGTGGCTGTTGGAGAAACCCTGGAAAAGCTTTGCCGTGCAGCGCTGGCCCTCCATCCCGGCTGGGATCCCGGTAAGACTGCTTCGGCAGTTCGAACCAGGCTTGAATTTGATCGCTTCTGGGGGCTGGGAAGCAGTTCTACGCTGGTTGCAATAGTGGCAGAGTGGGCGGGAGTGGATCCGTTTAAATTATTGGAACGCACTTTCGGCGGCTCTGGCTACGACCTTGCCTGCGCCCAGGCTTCGGGGCCCATACTCTTTCAACGGTTAAAAAGCAAACCTTCCTGGGTTCAGATCCCTTTTAAGCCGGCTTTTTCAGACCGTCTTTTTTTTGTTTATCAAGGAAAAAAACAGGACAGCAGGGAAGGAATTGCCCGTTACCGTGCGCTGGAAGCCGGAAAAATGGAATTGATTGCGCAAATCAGCACCCTGACCTGGAAAATGGCGTCGGCAAGGAAACTCGCCGAGTTTGAAGGCTGTATGGAAGACCACGAACGGCTGGTTTCGGAAGCCCTGCAGTTGCCAATGGCAGGCGAATCGCTTTTTCCGGATTATTGGGGCGTCGTGAAATCGCTCGGCGCCTGGGGAGGCGATTTCCTCCTGGCTTCCAGCGACAAGCCCGAGGAGGAAACCCGGGATTATTTCCAGCAAAAAGGGTTCCCCGTCGTGCTTACTTATAGCGAAATGATCCTGGGGTAAGCCCCAACCAATTCCCCGGGAAGGGTGTTTTATAGGCTATCGCATAACTTCTGAGTAGCATCCAACGTTGCCTAAAATAAACCTAAATATGCCCAAGGGCAAACCTCGTGGCCGCCCCCTGCGGCTCTCCAGACGCTTCGGCCTGGGCGCCGCAACACCTGACTGCTCAAAGCGGTTGAAGTCCACCCCCAGGTAGGAGTTTTAGATGCCTTATAGACAAAATAGCAAATAACGTTCCTTTATGCCGCCAACCGTCTGGTACGAAGGCCGGGTAACCCGGATCGCCCCCCTGAATTCCAATACCCGCAGTTTTTGGATCGAAGTCCCGGATACAGACCGCTTCGATTTTCGGGCCGGGCAATTCATCACTATGGACCTCCCAATCCATGAAAAGCGCCTACAGCGCTGGCGAAGCTATTCTATTGCAAGCGCTCCGGATGGTACCAACGCATTTGAGCTTTGTATCGTGAAGATGGAAGGCGGATTAGCTACGCGGTATTTGTTTGAGGAAGTGGAAGTGGGGTCCGTCATCCGGTTTAAGGGCCCGGGAGGGGCGTTTGTTTTGCCTGAGACCCTGGTTGACAGGGATTTGGTCATGGTGTGCACCGGAACGGGGGTAGCCCCCTTTAGAAGCATGCTTTGGGATATCCGGAACCAGGCTATTCCTCACCGCAAGCTGCATCTGATCTTTGGAACCCGCTTCGGGGAAGGCATTTTGTATAAAGCGGATTTTTTGGATCTGATGAAATCTTTGCCAGGGTTCACTTACTCGGTGGCATTGTCGAGGGAAGATCCGGCGGAAACCCAGGGAACAGTACCCGACGCCCGCCGGGGCTATGTGCACCCTATTTACATGGAAACCTATCCGGACAACCGGCCTGATGTGCTGTTCTACCTCTGCGGCTGGTCTGCCATGGTCGACGAAGCTGTTTTACACCTGACGGAGGACCTGGGCTATCCGCCGTCTCAGATTAGAACGGAGTTATACGGTTGAAAAATCCGCTATTTAAGCTTGCATTCCAACCAAACCGAAAAAAAAGCGTTCTTTTATTAGATTTGATCCAAATAACAAAATCGAAAAGCTTTCTCGCTATGAGTAACCCAACGACCAAGAGCCCTGTGCTGCTGTATACGGAACAAACGCCCAATCCGGAATCGTTGAAGTTTGTGACGAACCGGATGCTTTATAAAGGAACCGCCGATTTCCGGGAAGAAGACCTTGCAAAAACCTGGTCTCCACTGGCGGCCGCATTGTTTGCCCTGCCTTATGTAAAAGGAGTATATGTTTGCAATAACTTCGTGACGGTCACCAAGGAATTCAATTATGGCTGGGATGATCTCATGCTGAAGCTGAAGGAATTCATCAAACAGTATGTAGAAGACGGCGGCGAGATCGTCAAAGAGGGGTTTGCGGAGGCAATGGCCGCTCTGGAAGCCGAGCGCGGCGCCGACGCCGGATATTCAGCCGATGACGCCGTTCTGGTACAAAAGATCAAAGACCTGATCGATACCTACGTAAAGCCGGCTGTAGAAATGGACGGCGGCAATATCGAGTTCAAATCGTTTAGCCAGGGAACGGTTACCGTAATCCTGCAGGGCTCCTGCAGCGGATGCCCCTCCTCTACCGTCACGCTGAAAGCAGGTATCGAGGGCATGCTGCGCCGGATGGTTCCCGAAGTGCAGGAAGTAGTCTCGGAAATGGGGTAGGGGTTAGACGTTAGACGGTAGACGCTGGACGTTAGACTGTAGAGGGTTGACGGGGGACGGGTGTAAACGTTTGTAGCCGGATCCTATCGCATTGGTTGCCGGCAGAGCGCAATTTTACAAGCGCCGTATGTATCTTTAGCTTACCTTTATTCCAAGTTTTTTCAACCCCTCCTTCGGGGCATATCGCTCATTTTCCCAAAAACTAGCTTCCGGCTGGTGTGCAGGCTTTTTTGAGAAGCGTTTTCTCTCAAAGCAGATTAGCGGTAAGGATTTTTCCTCCTTTGGTTCGATTCCCATTGCCGGAAGACTTGTTGTGGCAATCGCACACCTGATCCCTGGATCGGGCGTGAATTGTTTTTGGTTAATTGGGCGAAACCACAATTTCTGTTGGTTTCGCTTTTTTATTGTTGGGCGCCTCGTAGGCGCTTTCTCGAGGGATCTTCGCGCTTGTGGCTGTTTGGGCGCCTTTTTCTGAATGATTTCGTTTTTTTTGCTTTTCTAAGTGCTTGTTTTTAAAAGATTTAACATACTTTTTTTATTTTTCTAAAAAATAAGGACGCCCCAAGGAGAGTTAAATAGGCGAATCTACTCCTGCGGGGAAAGCGGGGCGGCCTCAAAGAACCGCTCTGGTGTTTCGCCGCCAAAAAAACATTTCCTGACCGGGGCGAAGAACGGTCTTCCAGGACGGCCCCGTATCCAGGAAGCCGTCCGACAAATCATATTAACGGTACATGTTCGAAACTTCCTATTCCCGGGCAGCATGGTCTGGGCAGGATTCCTATTTCCTAATATCCCGGTTACCGCCATATTGGCGGAGAACGATCAATTCCGCCCCAGTGCAGCAACAGGCAGGAAATTGAAAACACCCGGTTTGCCGGGTCTTTGTATTAACCAAAACCGATTCACGTCATGAAAAAATTCGTTGTGCTCATTCTGGCCAGCCTGGCGCTGGCCGGGAGGGGGCAGGTGTCATTGAGCCGTCCCCAAAATCAGTCCTCCTCAGCCCCAACCTACCAGTCAATTCCAATTTTCAAAAAAGCCGCCGCTTCAAGGCAAAAGCCGGCGTTGGACCGGCTGCCTCAGTATGAACTCCTCGAGGCAGACCCCCGGTTGATGCAGTTTCTGCTGGACGAACAGCCTGCATCGCTTCTCCTTCCTGTTCCTTCTTCAGGTGCCGAACCGGTGGATTTGGAATTGGAGCGGGTAGAAATTCTCACTGCGGACTTCGAGGTGCAACTAAGTGCAGGAAACGCCCGGTTGGAAGGAGGAGAAGGCGTTTTTTACCGGGGGTCGATCCGGGGTCAGGAGGGGTCGGTGGCAACGCTGAGCGTATTCCCGGAAGGGATGCAGGGGATGTTCAGTTCGCCGGAACTGGGCGATCGGCATATTACCCGGAGTCCGGTAGCCGGAGCGTCAACCTATATGTTGTATGAGGAACGCCAACTGCGCGACGCCCCGATTTTTGAATGCTACACCGAGGATAGTTATCGGGGCTATAACCTGGATGAACTCGCCCCGCAGATGGATCTTCGCGCAGCCAGCCCTTGTGTTCGCCTTTATCTGGAAGTTGATTATGATGTCTTTGTCGATAAAGGCAGCGTGGTAGCGGTCGAAAATTACATCAAAGGGTTGTTTAACGAAGTGGCAGCCCTGTATTCCAAGGATGGCATCCGCCTCGTGCTTTCCCAGTTGTTCATTTGGAACTCGGCCAGTCCCTATTCGGGGACAGACATTTATAAATTGCTCACCCAGTTTCAGAACACCCGGACTTCGATCAATGGAGACGCGGGGCAGTTGCTCACTTACAAAGGAAGCGGTGGCATTGCGGTGGTCGATGGGCTTTGCCGTTCATTTGTGTCCAGCAAGCTGGGCGTTTCCAGTATCGACCCTTCGTATAAAACAGTGCCCAGCTATTCGTTTTCGGTGATGGTCGTAGCCCATGAGCTGGGCCATATTCTGGGATCCCAGCATACCCACGCCTGCGTTTGGAACGGCAACAACACGGCTATCGACGGGTGTCCGGGGTATGTGGAAGGCAGTTGTGCCGTACCGGCTTTGCCCGCGGGTGGAGGAACGATCATGTCGTATTGCCATTTGTCTTCCGTAGGGATCAACCTGAGCAATGGTTTTGGTTCCCAACCGGGCAATCTGATCCGAAACCGGATTGCGGGCGCTTCCTGCCTGCAAACCTGCAGCGCGGATACGACCGGTAGCGGGAACCAGGCGTGCGACTCGCTGATCCTAACCTTGGTGCTGGACAACTATGGCAGCGAAACGACCTGGCAAATCCTCAACGCGCAGAACCAGCCGGTTGCCCAGGGCGGCCCGTATACCGACAAAACAGCCAACAAAATCTTGACGTTTAAACTTTGCCTGCCCTACGGATGCTACACGCTATCGGTGAAAGACTCCTACGGCGACGGCATGTGCTGCAGTTACGGCAGCGGTTCCTTCAAGCTGGCCAAACCCGGCGGGCAGGTGCTTGCTTCCGGAGGACAATTTGCCACGGAGAGCAAAACGGCCTTTTGCCTCCAGGCGCCTTCCGGCGGCGGCGGATCTAATCCGGCGGCTTGCCAGCAAATCGATTTCGCAAGCAAACAACCCACCGCTTTTGGGGCAGGGCAGGATGCAGGAAAGGCCACGGTCCTTGACGCGGGCAGAACGCTGCTCATCGAGAATAACGCCTGGAAAATGGTGGCTTTCCCCTATGAAATAAAACCAACTACCGTGCTGGCCTTTGATTTTCGCAGTACCCGTCAGGGCGAAATCCACGGAATTGGGTTTGACAACGACCTGTATATCAGCTCACAACTTACCTTCCAGCTTTACGGAACCCAGTCGTGGGGGCAGCAAAGCTACCGCAATTACGACGGCCGGGGTAACTGGAAATCGTATGTGATCCCGGTAGGCAAGTTTTACACCGGAAAGGTGAACTATTTGTTCTTTGCCGTGGATCACGATATTGCCCCCGCCAACGGGGATGCCTATTTCCGCTACGTGCGTATTTATGAGGAGGGGACTCCCTGCGCTTCCCGATTGGAAGAAACGGCGGATTTCCAGCCTGCGACGAATATATCGGTTTATCCAAACCCGGCTTCCGACAGGTTGTACATGGATGCCCGGGGGTTGGACAATGGCCCGGCAACCTTAAGGTTATACAATTTTCTCGGTCAGGAACTAAGCGCCTGGGCACTTGAAGCGGTCAATGGCCAAGCTGGATTTGAGATTCCTGCCAACAGCCTGGATAACGGTACGTACCTGCTCCGTCTCCAATCCGGTAAGCAAATGCTTACAAAACATGTGGTGATCCAAAGGTAAAAGACCGGCCAATATATTATCCATGCGCCAGGCGCTGGATCCTTTTCCCAACCTCTTCGAAAGGGAACGCATGGTAGATGCGTTCCCATTTTTGTTTGATTTCCCCGGTACAAAGGTTGCCAATGCTCCCTTCGTGGGTGTGGGCGAGGTCTTTTTTCGGGTGAAAACGACCCGTCGAAATGGCATCCCCTACCTGCCGGTAGGCATCCCGAAACGGAACGCCCTGCAAAACAAGGCGATTGACCTCTTCGACGCTGAACAGGTACGCATAGCGCGAATCCTCCAGCAGGCCTGTTTGGACCCGGATGTCCCGGAAAGCCAGTTCGGTCATTCTAACGCATGCTTTGGCGCTTTCCAGGGCCGGAAAAAGGACCTCTTTCAGCAACTGAAAATCCCGGTGATACCCGGAAGGCAGGTTTCCGGTGAGTTGGGAAACCTGTCCGGGCAAGGTTTGCAATTGGTTGCAGCGGGCCCGTATGAGTTCGAAAACGTCCGGATTTTTTTTGTGAGGCATGATGCTGGAACCAGTGGTTAGTTCGTCGGGAAAGGAAATAAAACCGAAATTTTGGTTGAGGAACAACACGACATCCATCGCCAGTTTGCCCAGGGTGTGAGCCAGCGCGGACAAGCCAAAAGCCAGGACCAGTTCCGATTTGCCTCTGCCCATTTGCGCATGGACGACGTTGTAGTTCAAATCGCCAAATCCAAGCAGTTCGGTGGTTCGCAGACGGTTTAGCGGAAAAGACGAACCGTAGCCGGCTGCCGAACCCAGCGGATTTTGGTTGATGATCTGGTATACGCCGTGGAACATCTGTAGATCGTCGGCCAGGGATTCGGCGTAGGCCCCAAACCAAAGGCCAAAGGAAGACGGCATCGCCACCTGAAAGTGCGTATAGCCGGGAAGCAAAACATCCTTATGGCTTTCCGAAAGCGCCTGCAAGCGGTTGAACAAGGTCTCCATTAGTTGCACGATCTCCTGAATCTCCGCACGGAAAAACAACCGCAGATCCACCAGCACCTGATCGTTGCGGGAGCGCCCGCTATGGATCTTTTTTCCGGCTTCCCCCAATTGGCGCGTTAATAGCAACTCTACCTGGGAATGGATGTCTTCTACTCCTTCTTCAATCAAAAGCATCCCTTGTTCTGCTTCCCGGTACAGGGCCCGTAAAGCGGGCTCCAGTTGGGCGTAATCGGCCGCCTCCAATAACCCCACTTCCGAAAGCATCCGGATATGGGCCAAAGAGCCTAAAATATCGAACGGCGCCAGCAATAGGTCCATTTCCCGGTCTCTGCCAACGGTGAACGTTTCAATGGATGAAAGTACCTGATAGTCTTTTTGCCAAAGTTTCATAGGTTATTATGGTTGCGAAGTTGCGAAGTTGCGAGGTTGCGAAGTTGCGAAGTTGCGGAAAAAGTAACGAAGTAACGAAGTTATGAGGGTTCAAAAGTTCAAAAGTTCAAGGGTTCAAGGGTAGGCAAGTGTTTGACTACCAGAACAATATAGCGCCTCCTCCTTTGGAGGGGGGTGGGGGGAGGCCCGCCCGGAATCTTCCCAAATGTTCAGCTTCCCCCTTTATGGGGTTCAGGGGGCTAACGAAGCAGTGGGAAGTTACGCAGTTACGAGGTTGCAAAGTTCAAGGGGTCAAGGGGGCTTTATATCCGTGAAATCTGTGTAATCCGTTTAATCCGTGATTCAGATATTTAAGGGGTTGCGAAGTTCAAAAGTTCAATATGGGGGTACGGAGAGTATTCAAAAATAGCGGTTCAGTCCCAAAATCAAATCCCGGTAGACGCTTATGCCATCTTCTATTTCCTGGAGTTCGATGTACTCATCGGCAGTGTGGGAGCGGGCGGAATCGCCGCAACCTATTTTGAGCGAGGGGAATGGCATCAGGGCTTGGTCGGAGAGGGTAGGTGAGCCGAAGTAGGGCAGCCCCAGGTTTAGTCCGCTCTGCACCAGGGGATGATCCATCGGGATGCCGGAAGCGTTGAGCCGGAAGGACCGGGCGGTAAGCCGGAGATCAAGGCGTTGCTGCAGCCAATGGAATAACTCTTCGTTCTGGTAGCATTCGTTGCTGCGCACGTCGATCACCAGGCGGCACAAGTCGGGCACGACGTTGTGCTGGTGTCCGGCTTCGATTTGGGTGACGGTTATTTTGACCTTCCCCAGGAGGGGGGAAACTTGTTCCGGTTCCAGTGCGCGGATTTTCTGTATAGCATCTGCTGCCAGATAAATGGCGTTCACACCTTCTTCTCGTGCTGCATGGCCTGCTTTGCCAATAGCCTCCGCGTCAATGACCATAAGACCCCGTTCAGCAACAGCCATGCGGAGGGAGGTCGGTTCTCCGACAATGGCGGCGTCGATCCTTCCTAATTCCGGGAGCAAAGCGGCAACCCCTCCGGCGCCGGAAATTTCTTCTTCCGCAGTTGCCGCCAGCAATAGATTAACCGCAAGGTCCGTTCGTTGGCGGAGCTCCAGAAAAACGGCAATCAGGCTTACCAGTGAAGCGCCGGCATCATTGCTTCCCAGCCCGTACAAACGGCTGCCCTCGATCGTTGGCGTAAATGGGTCGCGGGTCCAGGAACTTACAGGCTTTACCGTGTCGTGGTGGGAGTTGAGCAGCAAAACGGGTTTGGCTTCGTTCCAGTGGGCGGAACGCGCCCATACATTGTTCCCTTGCCGGAAGGCACGGATGGAATGCCGCTCCAGAAAATCAAACAGGATGCCCGCCGTCCCGGATTCTTCTTTGGAAAACGAAGGCGTGGCGATCAAACGTTTTAATAAATCCAGAGCGGCTGACAGCATTTCCTGCATGTGCGATGTACGGTTTACGGTGGACGGTGGACGGTTTTTCCTCAAATCACCAACTACTCTTGAACATTGAACATTGAACGTTGAACATTGAACCTTTGAACCTTTGAACATCCCCACCCTGTCCGGCTTCCCTCTATCCCCTGGTTCGAGGCTCCGCGCCTCGTACCCACTCTAAATGGAGGCTCTGCCTCCAACTAGGCTTTCCAGATGTAACCGGATACCCCATTGCGCGCTTATCTACGGGGCAATTTCCGTCCCCATCCCGGAAGAAAAGGTGCCGGGGCCGCATATCCGGACGCGGCCGACTCCCGACCGGGCGGCGGCAAACGCGTTTTCCAGTTTGGGGAGCATACCGGTATGGATTATTTTTTCTTCTGTGAGACGTTGGTAGTCGGTTTGGTTAAGGAGGGAGATAAGGCTCTGGTTGTCGTCGGTGTTCAGAAGCACGCCGTCCTTTTCGAAGAAAAAAGTTAGTTCCACGTCGTAGTTAGGCGCCATTGCCTGGGCGATTTGGGCGGCAATGGTGTCTGCATTGGTGTTAAGGAGGTTGCCCTGGCCGTCGTGGGTGATGGCGCAGAACACCGGGGTGAAGCCTGCTTCCAGGCACCGGTTGATACCTGCTGCGTCGATGCGGCTGATGTCTCCCACCCAGCCATAGTCGATTTCTTCTACCGGGCGTTTATGGGCCAGGATCAGGTTGCCGTCGGCTCCGCTGAGTCCCAGCGCATTGCACCCTCCGGCCTGAAGCGAGCTGACGAGCTTTTTATTGAATAGCCCGGCGTAGACCATGATGGCAATGTCGAGGGTTGCTTCGTCGGTGATCCGGCGGCCATTAATCATCTGGGTAGGGACGCCGAGCTTATCCGCGAGTTGGGTAGCCCCTTTCCCTCCGCCGTGAACCAGGATCTTAAGCCGGGGATCGGAGATGAAGGCGCGGAGCATGGGCATTAGCAAAGCGGGTTCGTCTACAACTTTCCCGCCGATTTTTACGATGTGCAAGGCCGGGCCCATAACGTTTCTAATTAAATGGTATTGGATAAAATAGACCTCAAAACGGCCATAGCGGCATAGGTTCGGTTGCCCGCCTGGCTGATCACGACCGAGTTGGGTCCGTCCAGAACGGCGTCTTCGACGATGACGTTCCGGCGCACAGGGAGGCAGTGCATAAACCGGGCATCGTTGGTCCGGGCCATCTTTTCCCGGGTGACCTGCCAACCTGGGTCCTGGCTCAGGATCTGCCCGTAGGACTGATACGAGGACCAATTTTTGGCATACACGAAATCAGCGCCTTCCAGGGCTTTGTTCTGGTCGTATTCCACGGGAATGTCCCCTGCGAACTCGGAGGCAAGTTCGTAGCCCTTCGGGTGTGCGACCGTTAAATCGACTTCAGCATGGCGCATCCACTCCAAAAAGGAGTTTGGCACAGCCTGGGGAAGCGCTCTCGGGTGGGGCGCCCAGGTGAGCACCACTTTGGGCCTGGACGTTTTTTTATATTCCTCGACAGTCAGCACGTCGGTAAGCGATTGGAGCGGATGCCGAATGGCGGATTCGAGGCTGATAACCGGAACGCGGGCATACCGGAGAAAACTGTTCAACACTTGATCGGCGTAGTCCTTATCCCGGTCTTTGAGCGATGGAAACGTTCGGATTCCGATGATGTCGGCGTATTGGCTGATGACAGCCGCTGCTTCGCGCACGTGCTCGGCGGAGCCGGCGTTCATGATAGCGCCGTCTTCGAACTCCAGGTTCCAGCCTTGATCTGCATTCATGCTGATGACCTGCATGCCAAGGTTCAGCGCCGCTTTTTCGGTGCTGAGGCGGGTGCGCAGGCTGGGGTTGAAGAAGAGCATGACGAGGGTTTTGTTCTTGCCGGAGCTGGAAAATGAAAGCGGGTCTTTTTTAAAAGCGAGGGCTTCCCGAACAAGGGCAGGCAGGTTCGTAACATCTGCAAAGGAGGTAAACTGTTTCATTGGACCTGGGAGACGTTTTGGTGTTGAAAGGCTTTATTCAGGCAGTCGAGGAATCGGTCAGCCTCCTTTGGGCCAATGTTCAAGGCCGGGAGTAACCGCACGATATTCGGGTTGGAAGCCGATCCGGTGAAGACGCCGTATTCAAACAAGAGTTGTTTGCGCAAAGCGGCTGTTGGGAAATCGAATTCCAGGCCGATCATGAGCCCCTGGCCGCGGATCTCCTTTATTTCGGAAAAGGATTTCAGCGCATCCGTCAGCGCGCCGCCCATTCGGCGCGCATTCTCCACGAGGTTTTCTTTTTGAATGACCTCCAAAACCGCCAGGCCGGCAGCGCAGGCGAGGTGATTTCCTCCAAAGGTGGTGCCCAGCATGCCGTGTTTGGCCTGGAACCTGGGGTGGATGAGCACGCCTGCGATCGGAAATCCATTCCCCATTCCTTTGGCGACGGTGATCAGATCGGGTTCAATGCCTGCGTATTGGTAGGCGAAGAAACGTCCGCTCCGGCCATACCCGGACTGGATTTCGTCGAGGATGAGCACTGCGCCATGCTCCCGGCACAGACGCTGAGCTTGCTGGAGAAAGGCTGCGTCCGGCACGTAAATGCCGCCTATTCCCTGGATGCCTTCCACGATGACCGCCGCCACATCGCCTTGAGACAGGGATGCCCGGAGGGCATCCGTATCGTTGAGGGGCAGGAATTCCACCGGGAACCCCTTATTGATCGGAGCTTGAATAGCGGGGTTGTCGGTGACGAGCACCGCTGCAGAAGTCCGGCCGTGGAAGGCTTTTCGGAAGGCAACCACTTTCCGGTTTCCATTGAAAAAAGACGCCAGCTTGAGCGCGTTTTCATTGGCTTCGGCGCCGGAGTTGCACAGGAACAATTGGTATTCGCTGCATCCGGACAACTCGCCCAGCATGCGGGCCAGTTCCTTTTGAACGTCGTTGTGGATGGAGTTGGAATAAAAAGCCAGTTGCTGAAGCTGGTCCGTTACCCGGTTGAGGTAATGCGGATGCCCATGCCCGATGGAGATCACCGCATGGCCGCCGTAAAAGTCCAGGTATTCCCGGCCTTGTTCATCGTACACATAGGCGCCCTGGCCCCTGACGGGCTTCAGGTCGTATAGGGGATAAACGTCGAAAAGTTCCACAAGCGGTTGGGTTTAACAGGTTTAAAATCCAGTGGGTTTGAGCTGCAGACCCGCTGTTTCTTCCAATCCGAAAATCAGGTTCATATTTTGCACGGCTTGCCCGGAAGCGCCTTTCACCAGGTTGTCGATAAGGCTGACAATAAATAGCTTATTGCCGTGCTTTTCTACATGGATCAAGCATTTATTGGTGTTGACCACCTGCTTGAGGTTGGGATTTTTTCTGGATACCACGGTAAAAGGAGCATCCTCGTAGTAGGATTCAAAGAGTCGAACGGCTTCGTCTTCCGGCAAATCGCACGCGGTGTACATGGACGCCAGAATGCCGCGGGTGAAATCGCCCCGGACCGGGATGAAGTTGAGCGCCTGATCGAAGTCCGGCTGCAACTGGTGGAGGCTCTGGCTGATTTCCTTGAGGTGCTGGTGCCCGAAGGGTTTGTAGACCTGCAGGTTGTTGGCTCTCCAGCTAAAGTGGCTGGTGGAGGAGAGCGCCTGGCCTGCGCCGGTGGAGCCGGTAATGGCGTGGATGTGCACTTCGTCGCGAAGCAATCCGGCATGCGCGAGCGGAAGCAAACCAAGCTGGATGGCGGTGGCGAAGCAGCCGCAGTTGGCAATCCGTTTGCTTTGCCGGATCGACTCGCGGTTGAGTTCCGGCAGGCCGTACACGAAATGGGAGTCGAGGCGGAAATCCTGGCTCAGGTCGATGACGGCCACGTGATCCGGTACCGGTTGCTCTGCGAGAAAGGCACGGGCTTGTCCATGCGCAACACAAAGGAAGAGTACGTCGACTTCCATGTGAATGGAAGCGCTGAAATGCAGATCCGTTTCTCCTTCCAGGTCCTCGTGCACCTGCCAGACGGGGAGGCCTGCCTGGCTGTTGCTATGGACGAAGGCGATAGTTGCTTGAGGATGGCGGAGCAAAATGCGGAGCAACTCGCCTCCGGTGTATCCTGCTCCGCCAACAATTCCTGCTTTGATCATGGCATTAAACGTCTTTTTCCGCTTTTTGGTGAACGGACTGGTAGATTTTGCCCTGATTGGCCAGGATTTTAGTGAACCCCTTGACGTCGTCGCCCGACCAGGCTTTATTCATTTCGCCGTATTGCCCGAAGCCGGAGTTCATGAGGTCGAAAGCGGATTCAACGCCTTGCAGTTCGAACCGGTAAGGGAGGAGTTGAACGAATACCTTTCCGGCGACCGGTTCCTGGGTGTCCTCCAGGAATGCCTCGATATTGCGCATAACAGGTTCGAGGAACTGCCCTTCGTGCAGGAGCATGCCGTACCAGGAAGCCATCTGGTCTTTCCAGTACAATTGCCATTTCGACAGCACATGTTTTTCGAGCAGGTGGTGGGCTTTGAGGATGATCATAGGCGCAGCGGCTTCGAAACCGACGCGGCCTTTGATGCCGATGATCGTATCCCCCACGTGGATGTCGCGGCCAATGGCAAAGGGAGCGGCAAGCGATTGGAGGTGTTTGATGGCTTCCACGGGATGGGAGAAGGCGGTTCCGTTAACGGCGGTTAGTTCTCCTTTGGTGAATTCGAGTTCAACGGTTTCCGGGGCGGATTTTTGCAGTTGGGAGGGGTAGGCTTCTTCGGGCAGCGGTTTGTGGGAGGTGAGCGTTTCGGCGCCGCCTACGCTGGTTCCCCAAAGGCCTTTGTTGATGGAGTATTTGGCTTTTTCCCAACTCCAGGCGATCCCGTTTTGCTGCAGATAATCGATCTCTTCCTGCCTGCTCAAGCGCAGGTCGCGAATGGGCGTGATGATCTCCAGTTCTTCTCCGAGGATCTCGAAGACGAGGTCGAACCGCACCTGGTCGTTTCCAGCGCCGGTGGACCCGTGCGCTACCGCGGAAGCGCCGGTGAGGCGGGCGTATTTGGCGGTCTCCATCGCCTGGATCATCCGTTCCGCACTGACGGAGAGGGGATAGGTGTTGTTCCGGAGTACATTGCCATAGATCAGATACCGGACGCACTGCTGGTAGTAGTCCTGAACGGCGTCGACCATACGAAAGCTTTTTGCGCCGAGTTGGTAGGCTTTTTGCTCCAGGGCTTCGGCATCGGCGGCGGTGAATCCTCCCGTGTCGATGGTAAGCGCATGTACTTCAAGGCCTTTCTCTTTGGTGAGGTACTTGATGCAGAAAGAGGTGTCGAGCCCGCCGCTGTAAGCGAGGACTACCTGATTATTTTTCATGTTGGGTCAGAATTAGGTTGGATAAATCGCGTTTCATGGCCAGGTCTTCCTCTTTGGAAGGAGCAAGCATGGCGGTGCAAAGGCACATGCGTTTTTGGTTGCGTTCGAGGATGTCGTAGTTGGGGCAAGACCGGCAACCGTCCCAGAAAGCGGGGTCTTGCGTCAGTTCGGAGAAGGTGACCGGTTGGTAACCCAGGGAACTGTTGATCTTCATGACCGCAAGGCTGGTCGTTATACCAAACACTCTCGCTTGAGGGTATTTGTCGCGGGCGAGGTTGAACACTTTTTCTTTGATTGCTTTAGCCAAGCCCAGGCGCCTCAATTCCGGGTTAACGATGAGGCCGGAATTGGCCACATACTTCCCGTGGTCCCACGTTTCGATGTAACAGAAGCCTGCGAGCTGATCCCCGTGAAGGGCGATAACCGCGTTGCCTTTAGTCATTTTCTCCAGAATATATTCCGGCTTGCGCTCGGCTATGCCGGTTCCGCGTGCTTTTGCGGATTCGGCAATCATTTTGCAGATCGCTTCCGCGTAGGGTGCATGCGCTGCAGAGGCCACTTCGATGGTTATATCCATTTCTCTGGGAAATTGCGTTTGCCAGGTTGGACCCAATGGGCGTTTCCTGAGAGTGAGTTAATAAAGAGAGCTGCTGAAAGCCGGCAGGTAGAAAACCCTGCCCTGAAGGATGGAAAAAATAGTTACGCCCGCCCGGGGCGACGCGGAAAGCGGCGGACGAAAGGAGTGAGATGGGTAATATGTGCAATCGTTTTTTGCATACAGAAAGCAAAAGTAGCAGGTCAATCCGGTATTTGCAATACGACGGTAGTTAATTTTAACCTAAATTCCTTCGTTCTACGAATTCTAACGCCCGGTGTTAAATTATTCCGCCAAGTGTGGCGCTCCTTTTCCGTTTACTTTTTAACTTTCCCCTTTTGAGACGATGGACGGGAGACGAGAGACGGGATACGGTTGACGGTTGACGGGAGAGAGTAGAGGGCAGACGACAATTCAAACCTTAAACGGTTGGCCATTACCTGGATTTTCAACTTCGCTATGCCGTATCCCGTCAACCGTATCCCGTTTTCCGTCCACCGTCTCCCGTCCATCGTTCACCGTAAATCGCACCTCCAATGGTTTCCAAAAATCAATCCGGTTTTTCTTTTGTCATGTTGGTGGCCCTGTTTTTTCTCTGGGGTTTGCTAACCTCTCTTAACGATACATTGGTGCAGCATTTGCAGCAGGCGTTCCAGTTGAAGTACTGGCAGGCCCAGTTAATCCAGTTCTTCTTTTTTGGGGCTTATTTCGTCATGAGCTGGCCATCTGGGGTGATCATCCGTAAGTTGGGATACAAGCGGGGGATCGTGCTGGGCCTGGTTTTAATGGGGTTAGGGTGCCTGTTGTTCTATCCGGCCACCGTGGTGCGGATGTACGGGGTTTTTCTATTGGCATTGTTTATCCTCGCCTCCGGGATCACCATTTTGCAGGTGGCTGCCAACCCGTATGTAGCGGTACTGGGATCTCCTGAAACGGCGGCGAGCCGTCTCAACCTGGCCCAGGGGTTCAATTCCCTGGGGCATACGATCGCTCCTTTGGTTGGAGCGGTGCTGATCTTGCAAAACGTGGCGGAGGGCCAGGCAGTAGAAGTGCAGTCGTTGCAGGTTCCATACATTGCCCTTGCAGTGACGCTATGGCTGATTGCCGTGTTGTTCAACGCGCTGCATCTTCCATCGATCCAGTATGAGGAGAAGCATACGCGCAGCTTTAATATTTTCGATTATCCACAGCTATATCTCGGAGCGTTGGCGATTTTCTTTTACGTAGGAGCGGAAATTTCGGTAGGCAGTTTTCTTGCGTTGTATTTCAAATCAGACCCGACCATCGCTTTTGATAACAAAACGGCCGGCGCACACGTCGCTTTTTACTGGGGTAGCGCAATGATCGGGCGTTTTATGGGCGCCATCGCGCTGAGCGACAAGGGTCAGGAGAAGCGGAAGCCCTTGTACATGGCGGCTGTGCCTTTGTTAGCGTTTTTGGCCGTGTTAGGGATTGTTACCGTGCGCGGAATGGATTATGCCATGGCATTTGGCTTCCTGGCGATGCTGGTACTGAACTATTTTGCGTTTTTCCTGGGGAAAAGCCTGCCTTCCCGCCTTCTGGCAGTTTTCGCCTTATTCAATATGGCTTTACTGGCAATAACGATGAGTACCGGTGGCCAGGTCGCGCTATGGACCGTTTTGGGAATCGGGCTATTTAATTCCATCATGTGGTCCAATATTTTTACGTTGGCTATCGACCGGCTTAAGGAATTTACCAGCTATGGGTCGTCCTTTCTGGTTATGATGATCGTAGGAGGCGCGATCCTTCCCCCCCTTCAGGGGATCCTTGCAGACGTTCCGGCAGTCGGCGTGAAGTATTCATTTGTTGTCCCCTTGGTTGCGTATGCCTATTTGGTCTTCTACGGACTGAGCGGTTACCGCCCCCGAAACCTGGTCTGATAGCAACCTCACTAACCTCACCCGCTTCACCCCAACGCCTCAACGCCTCAACGCCTCAACGCCTACTTCGGCAATTGCTTGCGTTCGAGTTGGTGTACGCCTTTAATAAACCGCAGGGACCCGGTGCGGGAGCGGATGACCATGCTGTAGGTGGTAACCACGCCGTCTTCTTCAAACCGGACTTCTTCGAGGAAAGTACCGCCGGTAATCCCGGTAGCGGCAAAATAGGTATTGTTGGATCGGATCAGTTTGTCGAGCGTCAGCACTTCGTCTAGATCGCAGCCTTCTTCTTTCAGACGGTCTATTTCGTAGTCGAGTTGGGGGGCGCGCATGCCTTGCATGCCTCCGTCGAGGGCTTTTACGGCGGCGGCGGCGATAACGCCTTCCGGGGTTCCTCCGATGCCCATGAGGACATCGACGCCCGAACCGGGGGCGGCAGCCATAAGCGCTCCCATCACGTCGCCATCGGTATGCAGGGTGATCCTGGCGCCCGCCTGGCGAATCTCGGCGATCAGTTCTTCGTGGCGGGGTTTGTCAAGTACGAAAACTGTCAGGTCCCGCACATTGCGTTCCAGGGCTTCCGCAATGCGGAGCAGGTTTTCTTTGGGCGAAAGACGAATGTCGATGACCTCTTTGGCTTTTTTCCCTACCACGAGCTTATTCATGTATAAAGAACCGCCCGGATTCCACATCGAATGCCGCTCGGCGACGGCAATAACGGAAATGGCATTGTGCCGTCCAAAAGCCAGTAGGCGGGTACCGTCGATGGGGTCTACGGCGACGTCGACCTCCGGGCCTTTTCCCGTCCCCACATGCTCCCCGTTAAACAGCATGGGGGCTTCGTCTTTTTCTCCTTCTCCAATGACGACAACCCCTTTCATGTTGACAGTACTGAGGAAGGCGCGCATGGCATCCACTGCGGCGCCGTCGCCTTCGATCTTGTTGCCTCTGCCCATGTAGCGGGCGGCAGAAATAGCGGCGGCTTCGGTTACGCGGACCAGCTCCATCGCCAGGTTGCGATCAGGATGCAGATTGGGTTGGTTTTCCATATTGGGTTAGGATTTGTAGCGAATTAACGGAAAAAAAGGGGGATACCCAAGGAAAGCGAACCCGAAGTGCATCAAAAAAAGAACAGCCGCTGAAAGAGATCTGCGGCTGTTGGGGGAATAAGAATCTTTACGCACAAAAGGTCAAAAAGGTCTTGTGCGGGATAGACGTGAATTACTAAAGAAAGGGTTGGGTAAAAACAGATTTTTTACAAAAGAATAGGGAGGGCCGCCATCAGAAGGGGATATCCTCTTCGTCGTTTATGCGGGAAGGTCTGGTGATGATATTTGGGAAAGCCGGGTTCTGGAAAACGTCGCCGGGGAAGACCCCGAAATCAGGATCGTCGAGGTTGGTGAACCGGGCAAACTGATCCGTAAAGCGGAGTTTGACGGTGTCGGTAGCCCCATTACGGTGTTTAGCTACAATGATCTCGGCAATTCCTTTTTGAGACTGGCCCTGTTCGTCTTCGAGGATCTGATAATATTCAGGACGATAAATAAATGCGACGATATCGGCGTCCTGCTCGATACTACCTGATTCGCGCAGGTCGGACAATTGAGGACGTTTGGTTCCACCACGCACCTCTACTGCCCGGCTGAGCTGGGAGAGAGCGATGACGGGCACCTGGAGTTCTTTGGCAAGTCCCTTGAGGGCCCGGGAGATCGCGCTGACCTCCTGTTCGCGGTTTCCTTTCTGGTTTTCGCCGCCGCCGCTCATCAACTGGAGATAGTCGATTACAACAAGCTGAATATCGTATTGTAATTTCATCCGGCGGCACTTGGCGCGCAGTTCGAAAATATTGATCCCGGGGGTGTCGTCGATATAAATGGGAGCGTCGCTGATGTGTTCGATAGCCGTTTTTAGCTGTTGCCATTCGTAGTCTTCCAGCTTGCCACTCCGCAGTTTGTTTAGCGGGATCTCGGCCTCCATGGATATCAGACGCTGGGCAAGCTGGATGGAAGACATTTCCAGTGAAAACAAGGCAACTCCTTTTTTGAAATCCACGGCGGAATTTTTTGCCAGGGATAATACGAAGGAGGTTTTACCCATACCCGGACGGGCGGCGATGATTATCAGGTCGGAAGGCTGCCATCCGGAGGTCAGGCGGTCCAAATTGGTAAATCCGGTGGGGACTCCGGTAAGGCCTTCTTCCTTGTCTTTCAGCAATTCGATTTGTTTGAGGGCTTTGCTCGCCAGGGAGCCCATGGTGTCGTAGCTGCGGCTCATGTTCTTTTCCGCGATGGAGAAAAGGCCTTTTTCCGCTTCGTCGAGCAAATCAAACACATCGGTGGTGTCTTCATAGGCATTGCGGATTACATCGGTGGAAACCCGGATGAGCTCGCGCTGAATATACTTCTGGGAGATGATCCTGGCATGGTATTCAATATTGGCGGCGGAAGCTACCTTGTTGGTGAGTTCCACAATAAAATAAGGGCCTCCGACCGCATCCAGCTGGCCTGCTTTTTTTAGTTCCTCCGTAACGGTGAGGAGGTCTACAGGATAAGATCGTTCGAAAAGGCGTTTCATCGCCCTGTAAATCATCTGGTGGGCCTCAAGGTAAAAACTTTCGGGCTGGAGGATGTCCAGGACAACCGACAGCGCGTCTTTTTCAAGCATAATGGCGCCCAGGACGGCTTCTTCCAGCGGGATGGCCTGCGGAGGGACCTTGCCAAAGACAAAATTCGACAGATCTTCCCGGCGCGTACGCACGTTGCGCGGAAGATTGTCCTTGCTGCCGGTTGTTTTTTTGGGTTGGTCCATGATATACCGCTGATCCTTTCTTCAAACTTATATATTATTTCCCAATTAGGTTGCCGGTATTCGGTCAACCGGTTCGAACGTTTTGTGGATTGTTTTGATCAAAATGTGGAAATCAGGAGATCAGACTAACCCTTGACGTGCATTAAGGTAGTAAAACCCCGGGGAAACAGCAGGGGAGTTTTTTAATTTCTTTGGAAAACCGGGAATATGGTGTGGAAAAAAATCGAATAGACGGGTTGCCACGGGTCGGCGCGGCGGGAAACCCCGCGATGATCCCGTCGCAACCCGTCTATTAGAAAAGAGGCTGTCTCAAAAGACCGCTCATGGCCACCGGCAGAAAATTTTGTTTTTTTGGTTGCCATGGGCAAAATCGTTCTTTTGAGACAGCCCCACAGAACTAAGGGTAGAATGCCTCCGGAGCTTACCGGCGCGTTAAAATTGAAGCAACATTCGTTTGACCGCTTCCAGAGCCTGGATTTGGGCTTCAATGCGTTGAGCGGCGCCAACCTGATCTTTTTCGTTTTTAATGATATTCTCTTTGGCCTTTTTGATGCGTGCTTCGGCAAATTCGATCTCCCGGTGATAGCGGATATTGGCATTTTTGAGCTGACGAAGATCGTTTTTCAACCGGTTCAGATTTTTTTCTTCCTCCTCTATTTTCAGGCGGATCTTCTCCCGCTCTACTTCCCTGGCAAAGTCTTCCAGAATAGAGTAGGCATCCGACATGCGGCGGGGGCTTACGTCTCTACTCAGGTATGCGCCCTGCATGTCGATCCATAGGTTAAACTGTACGCCCGATCCCAACTGGGAACTCCTGCTGACCAGGTTGACGGGGTAGTTTGCTACGGCATTTACTTTGGCCCCTTCGGCCTTAAATTCCTTGGCTTTGCGATCGTACTTGGCCCGGCTGTCGAACCGGGAACGGGTGTAATTACTCCATACCCGGTCGATGAGTTTTTTCTTGACGTCGGGGAGGTTAATGCTCAGATTGCTGTGCAATCCTTTCGACATAACCAGTTGACTGGAACTGTTTAGAACCTGTTCTTCCCGGGTTTGTTCTTTTTGCTCTTCCTGAGCGACCACAGGCACAAAGAACAATACGAGCAGCACCGTAATCGCAATTGTTTTCATTTTAATCTGTATGGGTTTGATCAATTAAATCTCTTTTGTGACGAAATATGCAGAAAAAGGTCACTTGGTCGAGACAAAGGTATAGGTAACGAGCCATTTGCGCAAGGGAGCAGTATGGGGCTATGCGTATCCTTCTCCCGATTTGGTCTGAAAAAACGCGCAGTTGGAACAGAAAATAAAGTTCCCTATCGAAGATTGGGAAGCGTTGATAGAAATGAATCCTTTAATTGTAAAAGAACCGCTTATTTTAGGGGAAATTCCAAGGTGAAACCATGACAGACCATCCGATTTTACGCTTAGAAGAGGTCGTGAAGGCCTATGACCAAAAAGTGGCCGTTGACCGGATCACATTATCCGTGCCAAAAGGCTCTATTTTTGGAATGCTGGGGCCCAACGGCGCTGGAAAAACGTCTTTGATCCGCATTATTACCACCATTACCCAGGCAGATTCGGGGAACGTTTTCCTGGATGGCGAGGCGCTTAACAGCCGCCATCCGGAGTTCATCGGGTACATGCCGGAAGAACGCGGGCTCTATAAGAAGATGAAAGTAGGGGACCATCTGCTTTACCTCGGCCGGTTGAAAGGACTTTCGAAGACCAAGACCGAAGCGGAGGTTCGCCATTGGTTCGAAAAGTTTGAGATCTCCGACTGGTGGAACAAAAAAGTGGAGGAGCTCTCAAAAGGGATGCAGCAAAAGATCCAGTTTATCGCTACGGTGCTCCACCGGCCCAAATTATTGATCCTGGACGAGCCGTTCTCCGGCCTTGACCCCATCAATACCAATCTTATTAAGGACGAGATCCACCAATTGCACAAGAACGGGACCAGCATCCTGTTTTCTACCCACAGGATGGAGCAGGTGGAAGAGATCTGCGAACATATCGTGTTGATCAACCAGGGTAAAAACATCCTAGAAGGCGAGGTGAAGGCCATCCGGAACCAATTCAAGGAGCATCAGTTCCGGATCGATTTTGACGGGAAACTTCCCGAAGGTCTTTCCTCGAAGGTCCGGATCGTCAAAGAGAACGGAGGATCCGTAATCGTTCAGCTCCAGGAGGAAGCGGGGTCTAACCCGCTTCTGGGGTATCTGATCGATCAAGGCGTTCAGATAAAAGCCTTCAACGAGCTCCTTCCATCTCTGAATGAAATCTTTATTCGGCAGGTAGAGCAATCGAACGCCGGCCTGGCGGCAGGCGCCCGGCGTTAATTCTTTCCTCCAAATGTTCAAAATTCAAGACCATGAATAAACTTTGGCTTATCATACAGCGGGAATATCTAACCCGGGTTACCCGCAAATCGTTTATCCTCGCCACGTTGATCACTCCCTTTGCTTTCGCCCTGTTTTTTGTTGTCGTGGCCGTCATTTTCGGGTACGAAAGCGACGACAGCCGCAGGGTGGCGGTCATAGACAAAAGCGCGATCCTGCAAGGCGCGCTGAAAGACGAAAAGAACCTGTTCTTTAAATTTGTGGATTACGACCTGGACTTCCTGCGCAAAAACCTGGACTCGCTGCAGTACGATGCTATTCTGGAAGTTCCGCCGATGGAGGATCTCCTTGCGAATAAGTACACGCTTTTCTATTATGCGGAAGACGCCCCGACGCTTGATATCGAGCTAATGATCAAGGACCGCATCCGGGATGCGGTGAGGGAGTACAAGATCCGGGAATTGAACCTGGAGCGCAAACAACTGGAGGCGCTGGAAACCAGGGTAGAGCTGGATCCCGAGCCGCTTAAGGAAGGCGGCGCCGACAGTTCGACCATTACAAGCGCCATTGGCGCAGGGATAGGGATGATCATGGGCTTCATCATGTACATCGTAGTATTTGTGTACGGCGCCATGGTCATGCGTTCGGTTATGGAGGAGAAAACCACTCGCATCGTAGAGGTGATGATCTCCAGCGTCCGTCCTTTTCAGTTGATGCTTGGCAAGATAATAGGAGTCGGCGCGGTGGGCCTTACCCAGGTAGCCGTATGGGCGATCCTGATACCTTCTCTGATGTTTATTGTCCAGGCCGTTTTTGGTATTGATACCGGGCAGTTTTCGGCCATGGAGCCCGGAGCGGAGATCAATCCGGATGATATGGAGCAAATGATGGCCCTTGGACTTCGGGAAATCCAGAACATCAACTGGTGGCTGATCTTTCCGTTGTTCGTCATCTACTTCCTTGGAGGGTATTTTATGTATTCTTCCTTCTTTGCGGCAGTTGGCGCTTCCATGAGCGACGATCTGGGAGAAGGGCAATCGCTGACCCTGCCGATCGTGATTCCGGTCATTCTGGCGTTGTATATCATGATGGCTGCGGTGCAGGCGCCCAATTCCAGCCTGGCTGTCTGGTCTTCCATTTTTCCCTTGTTTTCCCCCATTGTGATGCCTGCCCGTTTGGCGTTCAACCCACCCGCCTGGGAAATCCTGGTTTCGGTGGTGCTGTTGGCCGCCACCTCCGTGTTTTTTGTTTGGTTATCCGGACGGATCTACCGGGTCGGTATTTTGATGTACGGGAAAAAGGTGACGCTGAAAGAATTCGGAAAGTGGATGTTCCGGAAAGGGTGAAAAGGGGATGCGGATTGAGGGGGCGTTTAGGCGCAAGGCGTAAGGTAATGGCGTTAGGGCGTTTAGGCGTTTAGGCCGTCCCCCGTCCGCCGTTCGCCGTCTACCGTCCCCCGTCCAACGGTAGTTTGATCGTAAAGGTTGTCCCTTTGTTTTCTTCGGAGCGCTTAACGAATATCTTGCCGGCGTGATAATCTTCGATGATGCGTTTGGCAAGGGACAGGCCGAGGCCCCAGCCGCGTTTTTTTGTGGTATATCCCGGCTGGAAGATGGTTTTGAATTTGGAAGAGGGGATGCCCTTGCCGGAGTCGCTGAGGTCAATACAGGCAAAGGCGCCTTCCTGATAGATTTCGGCGCTGATTTGGCCCTGGCCATCCATAGCATCCAGGGAGTTGCGCAACAAATTTTCGACCACCCAGGCGAAAAGTGGGGGATTGAGCCGGACCATGATGGGCGAGGAAGCAGCATCCGGAAAGTCAAAACGAATCTTGCGCGGCGCCCGTTTCTCCATGTACGCACGGCAGAGGTCGAGTTCGGTGTATATATTGACTGCTTCCAGTTTGGGCATGGCGCCGATTTTGGAGAAGCGGTCGGCAATGAGTTCCAGGCGCCTGACGTCGTTGCCTAATTCGGTAATCACTTCCTGAACCTCCTCATCTTCTTCCCGGACGGATCTCAAATGCTCAATCCAGGCGACGATCCCGGAAATGGGGGTGCCGAGTTGGTGAGCGGTTTCTTTGGCCATCCCTACCCAAACGCGGTTTTGTTCTGATCGTCGCGCGGTGCTGAAGCCCAGGTACCCGAAGAAAATAAACGCAGCGATCAGAATAAGCTGCACCACAGGGAAATACCGAAGCTGTGTAAGTACCTGAGATTCTTTGTAATACAGTGAATTGCCAAAGCCTTGCAGGGGAGTCACGCCCTGCTCCTGCATTTTTTTCAGCGCTTTTTCCAGCGATTTGGGATCTTCGGCGCCAAAGTTTCGGGAATAGAGGATTTGACCGTTTTCCCCAACGAGGAGGACGGGAATGCTGTTATTGGATTCAATGATTGCCAGAGGGATGGTCAGGTCTTTACACGATTCGCATTCTTCAGAGAAGGGTTTGAGCAACTCCTCCACCGCCCTTGCCCAAAGTTGCGCTTTTGTGCGCTCTTCGGCTGCCAGCCGGTTGGTGAGGTATGTCGTATAGACCAACGAAATGAGCACGATTAAAATGCCTGCTGCCGCCAGGTAAAGTTTCCAGTGTGACTTCTTGAGATAGATATCCATAAGGCGGTGATGACGGTCTTAACAGTGTTGGGCCCTCTCCCCTGGCGCACGCCAATTAGGGTAACGGAAAACGGGAAGAATTATTTTGCAAGCCAGGGGTCTATTCATTCCTCTGGAAGTGCTCCACCCGCAAAAGGGCATTTTCCCTGACGTTCATATAGAACAAATTATAATCGGCGATGTGGTAATTCTTGCGAGTGATGAGGAAGCTGCCTGGAAAACGGGGTTTGCTGACCCATAACAGCCCTTCGGCGTTTTGAGCGTCGTTGGTTTGGAAGTGGATTTTGTCAAAACTGCGCAAAACGGCGCCCCGGTGCAGGTTTTTGGACGCATACACGGTGTCGATCCGCCAATTTAGCGGGTTTGTGGAAACAATGGCGGAGTCCTGGCGGTAATAACGGGAGGAAAACCCTTTGCGCCAGGTGCGCCAGGTGCAGAAACAGCCCGTTTGCTCGGGGGTCGAGCAAGGAGGCAGGTTTTGGTAGTAAAATCTGGAAACAGGCATCCCTGCCAGGTAAGCGGCTACGAGCCTGGATTGCAGCGGCTTGCCGTCAAAGAACTCCTTAACCAACTGGCGCCCGTGCTGGGCCCCCTGGCTATGCGCTGCAATAATGATAGGCCTGTCCCGGTTGTAATGCTCAAGATAGTATTCGAAAGCCCGTCGGACGTCATCGTAGGCTAGCTCAAATGCCTTGGCCGCATCCCTGCGTTGTGAGGTAAGATAAGCGTCGTAGTGAGCCTGGCGGTAGCGCGGCGCATATACTTTCCCAGACAGGTTAAACACGCTGGCTTGGTACCGGATGGTGGATTCGTCGGTTTTTCGGTTTAGTTTCTCGTCGTCCAGAGAGGCATTCCAATGTACAGTGCTGGAGCTCTTTACATACGTTGTGGGGTGAATGAAAAATACATCTGCCCGGGCATTTGCCTGGTTTTCGGGGGATCCTTCCGGAAACCGGTCGGCTTCGTCATGCCGGTCCGGTAAAGCGGCCCAGGATGCGGGATTGGCGTAATCGGGCGCCGCTGGACTGGGATCTTCCTCAAAAGCCCCTAACGTGGCTGCACAACCGGTAAGGCATAAAGGAATGATAATGGATAGCAATTTTTTTTTCATAAGCGGCTGAGCATTTTGGGGGGCTAACGCTGCCCGGCGTTGGGGTCTAAACTTTTGGCTTTTTCGAGGTAAGCCTGCCCTTGCACGGCGTCGCCCGAAGCGAAATAAGCGGTACTCAAGTTCAGCCAGGCGTCGGCTATTTCCGGCCGGAGCTTGGCCGCGCGGCTGAAATAGTCAATGGCCAGGGCGTGCTGTTGGCTCACACCGTGAGCGACTCCAAGCAGGCGAAGGGTTTCGTAGTCGTTGGGCTGGTATTTTTCCGCTTCTTTCAGGTAGGCAATCGCTTTGGTCAGATTGCCTTCTGTTTCTCCATAATACCTCCCGCCGTCGCGAAGGGCTAACGGCAGGTTTTGCAGCGCTTCCTTGTATTCCGGGTTAATGGTCAGCGCCTGCCGGTAAGCCTGTATAGCCAGGTCGTATTCTTTCAGGTAGAAATGAGCGTTGCCTTTAATGAGGTAGGCATTGGTGTAAAGAGGATGCAGTTCAATCGCTTTTTGTGCATGTCCTTTCGCTTGGTTTAACATGGTGATTTTGCGCAGGGAATCGGGTTCGCGCTCCGATTGGGTGACCAACTCCCCCGCGACCGCATTGCGAAGCTTGGCGCTGTTGCCGGATACCGCAACGTCGGAGGTGAAAAGGGTAAAATTGTCCTTCCAGACCGGATTCCGGGCAACGGTTCGCAAGCCAAACAGAATGGAAACCCCGATCAATACGGCTGTCAGAAGGTTTTGTCTGGGTTTCTCCCGTTTTTTTAAAGGCAGGATCAATAACGCTACAGCCAGCGCAAAACCGGTTGAAGGCATGAATAACAGGCGTTCTGCCATATGCGTGCCAATGGGAAATACCAAATTGGAAACGATCGATAAGGGAATGAGGTAGAGCCAAACTGCGAAACTCAGCGGGGTCTTTTTTCTTAGGCCCCAAATCCCATAAACGACAAGCCCCAGGTGAAGTATAAAAGGGAGCAAAAACCGAAGGTCCGAAGGTTTTATCAGATCTATGTGTTTGGGATAATAGTCGTGCGTAAGCGGGTGCGGGAAAATCAACAACTGGAGGTAACGCCCAAGGGTGTATATCGCAGTGGAAAACCGCTCTCCTCCAGTATAAGGAATGTATTGGTTTTCAGCCCATTTCAGGTAAGGGTTGTTCATGAATTCCATGGGGGGAGCGCCCATTTTCCAACCCAGAATACTCCCGCGGATCAACAGGAACAGAATTACCGCAGCAGCGTAGGGGAGGGTTGCTTTCAGGGTCGATCCAATACTCGATTTAGTAAAGTAATATAGCGCTAACGGAATCAGCGCGAGAAAGGTGATGGCATTTTCTTTGGACATCAGGCCCAGGAAGAGGCAGGCTGCTCCGGCCAGATGGAGCGCCGGCCGCCGGGCGCACAAGGACCTTAAAGCAAAATACAAGGCAGAAAGGCTTCCCATCAGCGCCAGGATTTCATCCCGGCCTTTAATGTTCGCTACCGCTTCCGTATGGATTGGGTGCGCCGCAAAGAGCAAGGCAGCGCCAAAACAGGTATACCATGAGGATTGCCCAAATTTTTCCGGAGGGAAAATCAATAAAAGTACCAGAAAAAACAACACCGCTGTGGCGCCGTAGAGCAGCGCGTTCAGGAAATGACCTGCAAAGGGTGATTGCCCGAACGCCTGGATTTCCAGAGCGAACGTTACCAGAGACAAGGGCCGGTATCGCCCCCCGGCAACGAGCCGGGCTTTTCCTGGTTCTTTGAAGAAGCCGTAAAAGGTATCGTATTGCAAAATGCCGGGAATGCCTTTGATCCCCTGCGTTGTAAACATGTTGTCTGTGATGACAATGGCATCGTCCTGCGCATACCCGTGTCCGAGGGTGTTGGCATATAACAAAAAGGAAAAGAAAAAGAGGATCAGAGCAAGCCGTCTGGTCATTCCTGCAGGCAGGGAAGGGAGGTGTTTGTCGTTGGACGAAGGAGGCGGGATAGCTTCCTTGGGAACGGGAGGCTTCTTTTTGGGCTTACTCATAACGGAAAAATTTCGTTAACGGCGATGAAAATATTGATTTTATGATATTTCCCTGAACGGTTTTGCTTTATTTTAACGCCGGAAGCCGTTTATCGACTTTTTTATTTCTTTCCAGGGCAAAGCATTAATTTTGTTTGTCCGCGTGCAACATCCGGATAATTTCTGGTATTTGCACCCGGCGACCATGGTGAATTTCTTTTGGTAATCCTGTAAACCGGCTCCCGCGTTCCGGGGCCTGTCTTAAAAGCCCGTTCTTTATCCCGGGCTTGGATTTTTATTTTCTTTTTTGCGGCCATAGGCTAGGCCCGTCTTTTGAAACAGGCCTAGTTACATCCGGCATTTAGCTCATTTTATAACCATATTTCTTGTTTTATGAAGATGCGATCTTGGATTTTTTTCTTTCTACTCCTTCTGGGCGCAGCGAGCCTTGGAGCTCAACCTGCGAACCCTGGCTACAAACCGGTAACGCAGACCTACGCATTAAAAAATGCAACCGTCGTGGTAAAGCCGGGGCAAATCCTGCAGATGGCAACGGTGATCATCCGGGATGGATTGATCCATGCAGTTGGCGCAAACCTGCCGGTTCCGGCAGACGCCAAAGTGATTGCAGCCGACTCCATGTTTGTTTATGCAGGCTTTATTGACGGGCTTTCCTATGCGGGCATTCCCCAGAGCCGCCAGCCGGCTGCCACGGCCCAGGCGGGACCGCCTCAGCCCGGCCAGCAGGCTCAACGGCAAACCAACGCCGCGAACCCAACGAATGAACAAGCGGGCATCCAACCGGAAATCAAAGTCCGGGACGTCATCAGCCCCCAGGAACGGTCTCTGGAAGACTTGCGAAAACTCGGGTTCACCGCAGCACACGTCGTTCCCCAGGGGCGCATGCTTCCCGGAAGCGGCGCGCTGTTTCTGTTACATGGCGCCACTGCCGATGAAATGCTGATCCGAGACAACACCTCCTTGTTTGCTACGTTCAACGGCGCTCGAGGAGTGTATCCAAGCACCGTTATCGGCGTCATGTCCAAGTTCCGGGAATTATACAAACAGGCGGAACAAGCCAAAATGCAGGAGGCAATGTTTGCCGCTAATCCTGCCGGTATGGCCAAGCCAGCCAACAATAAATCGCTTCAGGCCTTTTATCCCGTCCTCGATAAAAAGCAACCCGTTTACTTCGCTGTGGACGATATCCGCTCCATCCACCGGGCTATGGTGCTTCAGCAGGAGCTTGGCTTCCCTGTCGTCCTGGCGGGTCTGAAGCAGGGATGGCATGTAGCCGATATGCTTAAAAGCAAGAATATTTCGGTCTTGCTATCGGTAGATCTGCCCAAGGCAAAAGAAACGCCTAAACCTGGCGAGAAAAAGGAAGGAGAAACCGCCAAGGCGGATCCCGAAAAGGAACAACTCGAAGCCCGGGCTGCAGAAGAAATGAAGAAGCTGGAATCTCAGGCGGCTGTCTTCGCAGGGAAAGGTATCGCTTTTGGATTTGCTACCTATAACGGCAAACCGGCAGAACTACGCGAAAACCTGCGCCGCATGATCAAAAACGGTCTTACGGAAGATCAGGCGTTGAGCGCCCTCACTACCACGCCGGCTGCCATGCTGGGAATGGCTCAGGCTTTGGGTACCGTGGAAAAAGGCAAAATGGCCAACCTGGTCGTTTCGGACAAGCCTTACTTCGCAGAAAAATCCAATGTGCGGATGGTCTTTGTCCAGGGCAACCTGTTCGAATACGAAGCGCCCAAAGCGGCACCAGCTGCCGGCCCCGGACGGCAGGCAGGCGGAGCCCCTGCCGCTAGTGTAGGCGGAAAATGGGATTATGCCATCGACGCTCAAGGAGACGAATATACCGGCGTGCTGACGATTTCTGACAACGGAGGGGCGGTTTCAGGGTCCTGGACCAGCAACCAGATCCCTGGGGGAAGCAACGCAATGATCAACCCGGTCCTGAAAGGCAATCAACTGACCTTTAGCTCTCAGATCAACATGCAGGGACAGGATATGACCCTCGAATTTGACCTTCAAATCCAGGGAGGTTCCTTCACCGGAAAAATAAGCATCCCTCAGGTTGGAACATTTGATATTAAAGGCAGCCGCCAGGGCGGACCCAACGGGTTGGAATAATCTTTAACATGACTTATTAAAAGAAAATGCGCATTATGAAAAATAGCTTGCTTTTGCTTTCCCTGTTGTTGCTGGGCGTCTGGGGCTTTGCCCAGCCCAAAACAGGCAGCATGTTGCTCAAAAACGGAACCGTGCTGACGGTCACCAAAGGGACGCTCCAGAACACGGACGTGCTGATCGTAAACGGGAAATTCACCCAAATTGGAAAAAACATCGTAGCGCCTGCGGGAACCAAAGTAGTAGATGTAACCGGAAAATACGTGATGCCCGGGATCATCGACGCCCACTCCCATATCGCCATCGACGCGGTGAACGAAGGCACTGCTCCGGTCACCTCCGAGGTATGGGTGGGGGATGCCCTGGACCCCCTCGATATTGGCATTTACCGGGCGCTGGCCGGGGGAGTCACTTCCGTACACACCATGCATGGATCGGCCAACGCCATCGGTGGGCAGTGCGAAACCATTAAGCTTCGGTACGGTTCCTATAACCCGGAAGATCTTCGCATGGAAGGAGCGCCGCGGACGATCAAGTTCGCTCTGGGCGAAAACCCAATGCGTAGCCATGGGGAAGGCCGGGGCATTCAGCCTCGCACCCGTATGGGGGTGGAGCAGGTGATTCGCAAGGCGTTCGCCGATGCCAGAGATTACGATGCGGCCTGGACTAAATACAATGCGGAAAAAGCCTCCAACCCGCGGGCGCTGCCGCCTACATACAACCGCAGGTTGGAAACCATTGCAGATATTCTCAAAGGAAATATTATCGTCCATTGCCATTCGTACCGGGCAGATGAAATTTACATGCTGCTGAATGTGTGCCGCGATTTTGGAGTGAAAAAATTATGCTTTCAACACGTGAATGAAGGGTTTAAAGTGGCGCCCGAACTGGCCGCTTTTGGCGCCGGCGCCTCGGTGTTTGCGGATTGGTGGGCGTATAAATTTGAGGTGTATTATTCTACCGCCTACAACGCCGCCATCCTTACCCGAAATGGGGTAGTTACTTCGATCAATTCGGACGATGCCGAACTCATGCGCCACCTGTACCACGAAGCGGCTAAAACCCAGCACTTTGGCGGCCTTTCCGACGACGAAGCCCTGGCTTTGATCACCATCAACCCGGCAAAACAGCTCGGTGTGGAAAACCGCATCGGCTCTATTGAGGTGGGTAAAGAAGGCGATGTGGCGGTCTTTGATCAGCATCCGCTTTCCGTTTATGCAATCCCTCAACTGACGATCGTCGACGGTATTATCCGGTTTGACCGTCAGAACGACCGGAAGGATATGCGCATGGAAATCGACCCGGCACAGCCCATCCCTTCATTTTATCTGGAAGACAACGAGCACGTAGATCGCTGTATGCAGGGAACGGAGGATCTGTGGTACTATTTGTTCGAAAACGAAAAGCATTAAAGAAGGCGTAACCAGGATTGCCCAACAACCGGCTAGCTCCTGGGGATTGTTCTTGTTTTCTCTGATTATTAAATTGAATTTAGCATGCGAAATAAATCAAGCTTTTTGATACTGTTTATGCTACTGGCAGCGACAGCCTTGTCTGCTCAGGTGGCCAAACCCAGAAAAGGGACCTTTGCCCTTACCAACGCCACGATCGAAACGGTTACCAACGGAACGCAGAAAGGCGCCCTTCTGATCCAGAACGGGAAGATCGTTGCTATCGGGGCTTCCGTGAATATTCCTGCCGGCGCCGAAACATTTGACTGCACCGGATTGACCATCTATCCGGGCATGATCGATGGGGGCTCTTCCGTGGGGCTGAGCGAAGTGAGCTCCGTTTCGCTGACCGTCGATAATGACGAAATCGGCGACATTACTCCGCAGATGGAAGCCCTTACGGCCGTGAACCCCAACGGCGCCGCGATTGCCGTTACCCGGGTTTCCGGGGTGACGACGACGCTGGTGGTGCCGGAGTCCGGATTACTGCCCGGAACGGCTGCCCTGATTAATCTGGTGGGGTATACCCCTGATCAAATGTACGCCGGTGCCAAAGTGATGGCAATGAACTTTCCTTCCGGAGGCCGGAGGGGCTTCTTCGACCAACGGTCGGAAGAGGATATCAAAAAGGAAGTCGAGCGGAGTCAAAAAGCGATGAACGACGTCTTTGACCAAGCCGCATTATTTGCCAAGATTGATTCGGCGGCCCAGAAAGATCCATCGTTGAAAAAAGAAAACAACCCGGAAATGCAAGCGCTGGCTAAAGTTATCCGGGGCGAACTTCCGCTGATGATCGAAGTGAACTCGGCCGAAGACATCAAAGCGGCTATCAAATGGGTGGCGGAGAGGAAACTGAAACGCGTGATCTTCAGCGGAGTCGCGGAAGGCTGGCGGGTTGCGGAGGAGATCGCCAAAGCAGGCATTCCGGTCATTACCGGCCCTGTGCTGGCCTTGCCTACCCGCGCGTCGGACCCCTACGACAGCCGGTATGCCAATCCGGGCATTATGCACAAAGCAGGAGTAAAAGTGGCTTTGCGCACAAGCAGCGCGGAGAACGCGCGCCGCCTGCCTTACAACGCCGGTTTTGCAGCCGCTTACGGCATGGGCAAGGAAGCTGCGTTGCGCGCGGTGACGATCGTCCCTGCACAGATCTTTGGGGTGGACAAAGAGATGGGATCCCTGGAAGTGGGCAAAGACGCCACCCTTTTCGTTTCCACAGGCGATCCATTTGAGACCAAGACCCTGATCAAATACTTGTTTATCGATGGGTATCTTGTGCCGATCGATAGCCGGCATATTCAACTGTACAACGAATTTCTCAACCGGGCGACCGGTGTGGAAAAGTAAAACAACAGGCCTAAGGCATAGGGCTTAAGGCGTATTCGCGTCCGAGCCTTATGCCTTTCGCCTTATACCTTACGCCTGAATCATGTACCAAACGTTTGCCCCCACCGCCTTTGTCGATGCAGCCTCAGTGCGTTACGCTCCCGGAGTGGAAAAAGGCAGCCACCTCGTCGTCATCGGCGCCGGGGCTTTCGGCGGCTGGACTGCCTTGTACCTGCTGCGCATGGGATTTCGCGTCACCCTGATCGACGCCTGGGGGGCAGGAAATTCCCGCTCTGGATCGGGCGACGAAACGAGGGTGATCCGGTCAACGTATGGGGCCAACGGCTTGTATTTCGATCTTAACGTGCGGGCGCTGGAGCTTTGGAAGGCGCACCAGAAACAATGGGATAAGCCCTTGTTTCACCCCAGCGGGGTACTTTGGTTTTGTTATGAGGAAAAAGTAGACCTGATCGACGCTTCGCTCCCATTCATGGAGAAACACGGGCTTTCATATAAATATTATTCCAGGAAGGAGGCCAGCGTCCGTTTCCCTCAGGTGTTTGTGGACGATTTGGACCATTTGGTATTGGACCCTTATGGCGGTTACCTTCGGGCCAGGGAAGGCGCGATGGCGGTCAGGGAGGCGGTGGTCAGGGAAGGCGGCGGATACCATCAGGCGATGGCAAAACCGGGCCCGGTGCGATCCGGGCGTATGGAGTATATTGAGTTGAATAACGGCACAACGGTTGCTGCGGATGCGTATGTGTTTGCCAGCGGATCCTGGCTTAGCGGCCTCTTCCCGGAAGTGCTCGGCGCATTTATTACATGTACTCGCCAGGAGGCCTATTACCTTGGCGTACCCCATCAGCATGCTGCTTTGTTCGATACCATGCCGGTTTGGATGGATGCGGATGGGAAGGACTTTTATTACGGGATTCCAGGGAATACGGGCCGAGGATTCAAAATAGGCGTGGACCAGCGGGGGCCTGTATTTGATCCTACAGATGGCGACCGCATCCTCGATCTGGATGTTCTGGCAAAAGCACGTCAATTCCTGGGGCGCCGGTTCCCCTGGCTCAAGGGAGCGCCCTTGGCTGAAAACCGGGTCTGCCATTATGGAAACTCGCCGGATGGCAACTTTTTGCTCGACATGCACCCGGAAGCGGCGAATTGCTGGTTCCTGGGCGGAGGCTCCGGCCATGGGTATAAACATGGGCCCGCTATTGGGGAAAAAGCAGCTGCCATTATAACCGGTACACAGCCCCTGGAGCCGTCTTTCCTGCTTAATCGCCCACATTAAGCTTTTTTTAATCCTGGGCGAAGGGCAGCCTGAAAATATGCCTGTTCAACGCGGCGTTTCGTAGAAAAGCATTTCGTTCATCTTCACAGATATTCAGGTTATGCGGCAACGTACGTTTTTCAGAGCGCTTTTTCTGTTGGTTGGTGTTGTGGGATTAACCCGGTGCGAGGTACTCCGGGATCTGACCACGGAGCGCCCCAGGGGAGTTGACAGCAAGGAGGCGGCATTGCGTCGCGACATCGTAGACTATGCTCAGCGCTTTGAAGGAAGAAATTATCTCTATGCAGGGAAGAACCCCTCCGGGTTTGATTGCTCCGGGTTTACGTACTTCGTAATGAAGGAATATGGGGTAAGCCTCTCTCCCAGCGCAAAAGACCAGGCAACGCAGGGACGGTCGATCCCTGTGTCTAAAGCGATGCCTGGAGATCTGGTGTTTTTCCGCCGGAGCGCTTCAGAGCCGGTGTTTCACGTTTCCCTCGTGGTTGAAAATGACGGGAAAAGCCTCCGGGTAATCCATAGTACGACGTCCAGGGGAGTCATTCAGGAAGACCTGCTGGCCAGCTCGTATTGGAAGCCCAAGATCTACGCCGCCCGCGACGTGATCTCTGCAAGGTAGGCTGCCGGTTGTTTCCTGTTTGTCCCGCTTTTCCCAAACTACTTTGGGTGAATGGCCAACTTACCCATAAAGATCTGAGTTTCTGTTTTCAAGCGGAAGAAATAAGCGCCGTCGGCCATGCGAGGCAGTGGGATGGATATAAAAGGTTCTATGCCAGGTGGTACGGACGCGGTGAAATGCAACCTTCCGCTAGCATCCCAAAGGGAGAATTGTCCTTTACCTTGTAATGCCCCAGTTTCCAGGGTGATTAAATCGGATGCCGGATTAGGAAATACCCGCAGGAATTTGGATGAATGCGCAGGATGGGTATCCGTCACCACTTCCCGGGCCGCTTTTACTGCTTCTAGAGCATCAATCCTTCCATACCCGTATACGGGGTTGGGGAGGGAATCGCCCCGAAGGCCGCCGCAGGCATCCTTGCTGAACAACGGCGCCGCAGTTGTCCTAAGAATATTTTCCAATTGGAGCACCTCTCCTCGGAGCCGCGGATTGGCGGAGATCATAAGGGCAACGGCGCCCGCAACGTGGGGTCCGGCCATGCTGGTCCCGCTAAAATTGGCATATCCGCCCTGAGGGACGGAAGAGCGGACGTTCACACCGGGCGCTACCACATCGGGTTTTTGGAGCAAGGCGCCGTTGTAGTAGGCGGGGCCGCGGGAACTGAACCGGGCTATGGTATCGTTGCCCTGGGTGGCGCCTACATCGAACGATGCAGGGAAGCTGGCGGGCGAGTCGTTGATGGTCTGGCAAGCCGGGCCGGAGTTGCCGGCAGAAACCGCAACGAAAATCCCGGCAGCACGGAGGTTTTGAACTGCCTTCTCCAGTAGTGGGATGTTGGAGGGGTTGCATCCCTCGCTGGGAGGACAAGCCCAGGAGTTGTTGATCACATCCGGGGCCAGGGAAGGGTCCGGTTTTTTTCCATCCGGGGTGGTAGGGGCAAGGAACCATTGGAAGCATTCCAGATAGGTGAAGGGGGTTCCGGTTCCCCGTTCCATATTGCGGCAACCGATCCAGGAAGCTCCTGGCGCAACGCCGGTTTGATTGCCCTTGCCGTCGTCGCCGACCATGATACCCATCGTGTGGGTGCCGTGCCGGGAGTCGTCGCAGGGGGAAGATGCCTTTAATCCGCAGGCGTTAAGCGTGTCCGGGTTCTGAGGGCTATACGCCTGAATGGCGTCAAACCAGTTATAGGCGTGGTTGGCAACAGAATCCCTAACCCAGCCACGGTATTTTCGGATCAGGGCCGGATGTTGCCAGTCGTATCCGGTATCCTGGCCGCCAATCACTACGCCCTGGCCGGTATAGCCCATGGCCCAAACTTCCGGCGCCTTGATTTTAGCGACCCCCCATTCAACTCCGGCGCGAAGGCGGAGGTCGCCGGCAGTGGATTCTAATTCAGGAACAACAATGGCGCTATTCGCTACAATCTCTTCAACCTCTTCTCTTTCAGCCAATGATTCCAACACAGAGGCATTTGACTTGGGGAGATATATCGCGTTGACAATATAAAGGGGGGTGAAAGGGATGTGGCGTTTTTCCAAATCCCGGACGACCGCGCCCTGGGTTTGCAACGCCTGCGTGCGCAGCTTTTCAAATACATAACGCCCCTTGGCTGCCTTGCCTGGAAGGTACAGGGCATTCTGAACCTCGGCTTGTTGCCGGAAAATCACCAGCGCTTCGGCGTACGAATCTTTTTGGATTTGAGCCCATAATAAAGGGTCAATTTTGTCCTTGCCCGATGGTGAAAACCCACCCTGGGCAATTATAGCATTCAGAGAAGCCAGCATCAGCAAGCCCCAGAAAAAGATTCGGGGGGGAACATAAAACCGAAATTTGCCGGACGGAAAAGAACCTGAACCGGCGGGATCCCAGGCGTCCAAAATGAAAGTGTTTTGTTGAATTAACAAAACCTTATTGATTGATAATGAATATTTCACGGAAAAAATTTTCTTTTTTATATAAATCGGTTTATTTTGTTTGCGTCTTGAAAACAAAGGGTTTTAGACGTTAGACGTTAGACGTTAGACGTTAGACGTTAGACGTTAGACGTTAGACGTTAGACCTTAGACCTTAGACCTTAGACCTTAGACCTTAGACCTTAGACCTTAGACCTTAGACCTCCAACGTCCAACGTCTAATAAATCTATACATCCCTACCCAAACTTCATTCTCCATGTACATATCGCTTGGATTAACCTAGGATTTTGTAAACCTGGAGACAAATCATGGATCATACATTTCAACTCTACAATGCAGGCACCGGGATGGAGCCATGGGTACGGGCAGCCCTGGTCAAATTTATAGGCGCTTTTTCTCCAGGTATTCCCCCATCCAACATCCGTGATGCGATCGACTGCGTCCTGAAAAACATCCCCTCTTTCGGAGGGTTTATTGTGATTGCCTGGTCGGATCGTACGCTGGCGGGCGCCGTTGTAGTAAACCGAACGGGCATGTCGGGATTCGGCCCTGAAAACCTGCTCACCTTTGCCGTGGCGCCTGGAGAGGATGCCAGCGCCCAAATCCTCCTGGAAGCGCTGATCCGGAAAGGAATGGAATTTACAGAAGGAGAGATTGCATACCACCTTCCTCCCCGTCATCCGGCGCTTAAACTTTTCCAGAACCTTGGGTTCAGGCGGCAGTTTGTCGAACTCCGCTTTTCTCCACATAAACTGAAAGCGGAAGCGTAGGGTTTAATTTTTCAGGAACCGAATTTTTCCAATCGATGAGGTACGGCGCCAAAACAGCGTTTATTCCTTGGACGAAGATATCTTTGTCAATCGCATTTGGGAAATTTTGTCAAGATAACTTAGTGTTCTGTAGACATGGAGAAAAAAATTCTTGCTCATCTGGCTATGGATTCGCATCTTAAGCCGCTGCTCGATACGCTTCCATTTCCACCCCCTCCTGCGCCCGATCCGGATATTTTTGTAGATCTGTTGAGTTCAATCGTTTCACAGCAACTTTCGGTTAAGGCTGCCGAGACTATTTTCAAGCGGTTTTGCGCTTTTTTTTCCGGAGAAAAGCCGCAAGCGGAGCAGTTGTTGTCGATGCCGGCCGAATTGCTCCGGTCGGTTGGCCTTTCCGCTCAAAAAGCCAGCTATGTGCGAAACGTAGCCGGTTTTTTCCTGGAGCGCGGCCTTTTTGAGCAAGACTGGAATTCCCTTTCCGACGAAGATATCATGCACACCCTCACGCAGATCAAAGGAGTAGGAAAATGGACAACGGAAATGCTCCTGATGTTCAGCCTGGGCCGGCCCGACGTATTCCCAGCCGACGACCTGGGCATTCAGCAGGGTATGCAGAAACTATATCAACTGGACTTGGAAGGTAAACCCCTGCGTAAAGCCATGGAGGAAATCGCCTCACCCTGGCGTCCGTTCCGCTCGTACGCTTGCTATTACATCTGGAGGTGGAAGGACGCAGGAAAATAATTCGAATCTTTAGACGGTTAACCAACCCAGGAAGCGGAGTATGTCAGATCGGGCGATCGGACGGTATGGCGGAGAACGCCCGGGCCTACTGATGGTTTGCATCGGGGGTATTCATGTGAACCCTGTTCTGGCAGTAGAAGATGCCAGAATTCTGATGCCCTGCTCCCTGCTCCCTATTTCCCCGCTCCCTATTAACAAAAACTTTTCAGCGTGCTGTTTATCTTCGCCCCAGCACATCCATTACCTATACCATGACCTACAGCCAGGAAACGCAGAAATCTTTGTACGACCTTTCGAAGGCCTACCTTTCAGGGAGTGTGCCTGCCAGCGATGCGCAGCAGGCAGCCGACCTGCGCCGGCTGATCGTGTACCACGAGTGGCGGTATTACATCCAGAACGATCCGGTGATCAGCGACTTTGAATTCGACCAACTGTTCAAGCAACTGGAGCGCATTGAAGCCCGGCATCCGGAATTGATCTCGATTGACTCCCCAACGCAGCGGGTTTCCGCTGACCTGACTTCCGAATTTCCCTCTGTGGAGCACCTGACGCCAATGCTTTCGCTGGCCAATTCATATGATGCGGAAGACCTCCGCGACTGGGATGGGCAATTGAAGCGGCTGCTCAGCATCCCGGTGGAAGCCGATCTGGAGTATACGGTAGAGCCGAAGTTCGACGGAGGTAGCATTGCGCTGGTTTACGAGAACAACCGCCTCGTGCGCGCTGCTACCAGGGGCAACGGCGCGGTAGGCGAGGAGATCACCGCCAACGCTCGGGTGATCCGGTCTATCCCGCTTCATGCGGATTTTTTATCGTTGGGACTATACCGCGTGGAACTTAGGGGAGAAGTACTGATCCGCAAGGAGGCCTTCGAGCGGATAAACGAAGAGCGGGCCGACGAGGGGCTCACCTTGTTTGCAAATGCCAGAAACACCGCAACCGGCGGTTTGCGGATGAAAGACCCAAAAGAAGTGGCAAAAAGAGGGCTGGAGGCGTTTATGTATACGCTTTCCTTTGCTGAAGACCGGGAAGGCGCGAATCGCCTCGACCGGTTTGCTACCCATTGGGAGAGCTTGGAGATGCTGAGCAGGCTGGGGTTTAAAGTGCCTGCTCAGGAAAAGAAAAAGTGTAAAAACATCGGCGAGGTCATCGATTTTTGCATGGACTGGCAAGCGCGCAGGGAAAGTTATGCGTATGAGATCGATGGTATGGTAGCCAAACTCAACCATCGGGAACTCCAGGAACGTGCAGGATTTACAGCGCATCATCCCAGGTGGGCTATCGCCTTTAAGTTTCAGGCCAAACAGGCAACCTCCAAATTACTGCAGGTGGAATATCAGGTGGGGAAAATCGGCTCGATTACCCCGGTCGCCAAGTTGCAGCCGGTAGCTCTTGCAGGGGTTACGGTTTCTTCCGTATCGCTCCACAATGAAGATTTTATCCTTTCCAAAGACCTGCAATTGGGCGATACGGTATTGGTAGAACGGGCAGGCGATGTGATTCCATATATTGTAAAGGCTATGCCGGAGCTCCGCGACGGAACGGAGCAGCCCATTCGCTTTCCGGAATTCTGCCCGGTAAATGATACCGCTACCCCAGTACGGTTGGTCCGGGAAAACGGCGAAGCTGCCTGGCGTTGCCCGGATTGCGTTTGCGGAGCGCAGGACCTGCAGCGGATCATTTTTCACGTCTCCAAAGATGCTATGGATATTGAGGGGTTGGGCAAATCTATCGTCGAGAGGTTTTATGAACTGGGTTGGATCCGGTCTCTGCCCGATGTGTACCGGTTGGATTTCGATCGGATAGCTGCGTTGGAGGGTTTTGGGGAAAAATCGGCTGCCAACTTGAAAGCATCCGTTGAAAAAGCCAAAAACAATCCGGTCCACCGCTTGCTGCACAGTTTAAGCATCCATCATCTGGGGAAAAAGGTATCCAAACTTCTTGCCGCTGAAATCCAACATGCCCTGGATCTAACCACATGGACGCAGGAGGATTACCTCCATATCAAGGACGTGGGGCCGGTGGTAGCAGACAATGTGATGCGGTTTTTCCAAAACCCCCGGAACGTCGAGATGCTGGAAGAAATGGAAGCCCTGGGAGTAAACCTCCGGCAGACGGAGGAAGACCGCCCCAAAATCGCCTCTGCCGATGCGCCTTTGGCAGGGAAAACTATTCTGTTTACCGGATCGCTGGCTAAGATGGGCCGGAAGGAGGCCCAGCTTAAGGCAGAAGCCGCCGGGGCAAAGATCCTTGGCGCAGTCAGTTCCAACCTGAATATCCTGGTCGTAGGGGAGGATCCTGGGTCCAAATTGAAAAAAGCTCAAGCGCTGGGGGTGGTAGAGATATGGACGGAAGAACGGTTCTTGCAAGAGATTGGAGGGTGAACAGCCAGGGAATTATTTGGGCTGCTCATTGCCTGAGTAAAAACCGGATCTTTTCTGCCAGACCGGCAAATTCCGGACTCCCCGAAAGCGTCCGTATATCCTGCCATTGGTAATGCGTTATTTCAACCGGGTTTATCTGGACGTTTTTCTCTCCTTTGTGCAGGAACAAGAACCTGAAATCGTGGTGAACGTGCTCCTTTTCTTGTTTGCTTTCGTTTTCAGGGATGACATGCGAGTCGATATCTGCCGGAACATTAAAGGGGAAAGGAGGGCTAATCCATTCTAAATCCCGCTTATCGATATTTGTTTCCTCAAAAGTTTCCCGAAACGCGGCAGCTAAAATGGAGGCATCCGTATAGTCGACATGCCCTCCCGGTTGAAGCCATCTGTTTAGGCGTTTGTGGCGGATCAGCAGCATTTGGGCTTGGTTCCGATCAACAATGAAAGCGCTTGCCGTAATATGCCCGTTAAAATTTTTCCTGTGGTACAAATCCTCAAAAGCGGCATGCTCGATAAAGTCTTTAAACGACTTTTGGCGCTCTATTTCATGCGGGTACAGGGACAAGTATGCCGCAAAAATTTCCTGCAAGTCTTGTGGATTTTCCATTGGATACGGTTTTACAGCATCAGATTTGGAGCATTCAGGATTTCTGTGGCGCGGGTGGCAACTCCGCAAAATCTGATTCCGCAGAACTCAGATAGTTCAATCCCAAAACCAGGAAAAACAGAAAAAACGCTACCCCCATGGCATTTTCGAGGGTCGCCTCCACCATAAAAGAAAGAAAAGCTGTTATATGCAGCGCCAGAAAAGGGAAATGCAGGTAGTGCCTTTGATACCAAAGAGGCACGACAAAAGCGATTATAAATACCGCCAGGCCGATCATTCCGGAGCCGGCCATGACGCTCAGGAATTGGTTGTGCGGCATCAGCCGCTTTTCGAAATGAGGGTACTCAGCAGCATAAACCGCCTCTACTTCTTTTTTCAGATTGCCGGGACCAACCCCGGTCCAGGGGGACCGCCGGAACAAATCCCAACCAATTTTCCAGGAAACCAGACGGGATGCATCGGACAAAACCCCTTTGTCCTGCCCCTTAAGGTACATGTCCAGGTCGTACCGCATGTAGCCTACCTTGTTTCGGAAACTTGGCGCCAATTGGTATGCCAGCACCGGCCCGGAAGCCAGCGCCGCCAATAGAGCCATTCCGGTAAGCCAGCGCCGGGTGCGCCACAGATACCGGGCTGCGGAAAACGCCAAAACAGCGTACAGAACGACCAGACCGCTTCGCACCGCGATCAGGTGTTGGGCAATCACCAGCCATAGCGCAAGCCCGGCAATAATATAAAACTCCCACCGAAAGCGGAGGATAAATCGCTTTTCGAGCAGGTAAAGCCCTCCTGCTACCCCCATCGTTTGCAGGAGGCTGTACCGGATATGGTTGCACGGCATGGGCACCGGATGGCCTTGTTTGATCAGCAGATTCACTTCTTCAAAATGCCGGAGGTAGTTGACTAAAATACCCAGGCTGGTCAGAGCGAGCAAAACAAGGAGAAAATACCAAAGCTTCAGGTACAGCCGCTCGCTCAAAGGAGGAAGCACGAAAAAAATAAAGGGAATCGCCAGAAAAGGCAATTTGATGCGCAGCCGGCTGAGCCAGTATCCCATATCCTGAGCGTATAACCCTCCAAACAGGACGAGGAGAAAATACAAGCTAATGACCACATAATCCGGACGGCGTAAAAAACCCTTTCCGGAGGAAAACAAAACAGGATTAATCCGAACAGGGAAAGCCCTGGAAGTATCCCAGGCTAACACTGCCGGCGCGCTTAACAGGAACAAACTTAAGGATTGCAAATACGGGGCATAGATCATACCCGTAAGCAGGGCCGCGCAAAGTATCCATATCAGTAACGGTTTGCCTTGCGTAAAAAAAAGGCCATCTTTATTAAAGAAAAAAGGAACGGTCTTCATGCCCCGCGGTTTTTATGTTGGACAGGAAGCGTTGGCATTTCGCTGCCTGGCAGTGCTAAATTTTATTTTTCGCACACACCAAATATAGGGGAATAAGGTGCAAACGCCATATTTTGCCTACCTTTGTTGTCCCTTGGAAAGGGCTGGTCCGCCCGCTAAAACGAATGGATTATGTCGGCCGATGCAATGACTCAGGTGAAGGAACTCCTTCAGGAAATCGAAAATGCGAACCCGCAAGGACAGGAAGCCGTGGAACAATTCCGCCTGCGATTTCTTGGAACCAAAAACCTCCTTAAGCCGCTAATGGCTGAAATCCGCAACGTGCCGGCGGAGCTGAAGCGCGATTTTGGCCAATTGATCAACCAGGCCAAAACCCTGGCGGAAGAAAAATTTGAACTTTTTCGCCTCCAGGCCGAAGCAGCCGCAGAAGAAGCGCAGGCGCAAAACCTGGACCTCACCGCGCCCGGTGAACCGCTGGACCTCGGCTCCAGGCACCCGGTTTCCATCACCCTGAACCGGATCATTCAAATTTTCGAACGCATCGGGTTCGTGGTTGCGGAAGAACGGGAGATCGAAGACGACTGGCATAACTTCTCCGCTATGAATACTCCGGAGGATCACCCTGCCCGGGATATGCAGGATACCTATTACCTGCTGAATAGTACTGAAATGTTGCTGCGTACGCATACTTCGTCGGTACAGGCCCGGGTGATGACCACGCAGAAGCCGCCGATCCGGATCATCGCTCCCGGGCGCGTTTACCGCAATGAGACGATCTCCGCGCGTTCGCATTGCCAGTTCCACCAGGTGGAAGGCTTGTATATCGACAAAGGGGTTTCTTTTGCCGATATGAAACAAACGCTTTACTATTTCGCGCAGGAAATGTACGGGCCAAATACCAAAATCCGGCTTCGCCCATCGTTTTTTCCCTTCACCGAGCCCAGCGCTGAAATGGATGTTTCCTGCTTTATTTGCAACAGCAAAGGGTGCAATGTCTGTAAGTATTCCGGCTGGGTAGAAATTATGGGCTGCGGAATGGTCGACCCCCAGGTGCTTAGCAATTGCGGCATCGACCCAGACGTATACAGCGGTTTTGCGTTCGGTATGGGGATCGAACGCCAAGCGATGATGCTGTATACCATTACCGATATCCGCCTGCTCTTTGAAAACGACGTGCGCTTCCTGAAGCAGTTCAGTAAAGCACTGTAGGATGTAGGAAGGACGATTTACGGTGGACGGTGGACGGGGCATGAAGGACGATTTATACAGGGAGTGCATCACAATCGATACATTCTGGGAATCTTAACGGATACAAACGCTTTAAATCCTTGAATTTTTGTCTCTCGCACCCCGTCCACCGTCCACCGTCCACCGTCCACCGTCCACCGTCCACCGTACTTACTACTTCGAATAAACCATTGACCATGAAGCCCAGCATACCCAAAGGTACGCGCGACTTTACACCCGACCAGGTTTACAAACGCAATTACCTTTTTGACACCATCAAATCGGTGTTTATAAAATACGGTTACCAGCCCATTGAAACTCCGGTGATGGAAAACCTGTCGACCCTCACCGGCAAATACGGGGAAGAGGGAGACCGGTTATTGTTCAAGGTGCTCAATAACGGCGATTATCTGGCGGAAGCGGATACTTCGGCCCTTGATGCCCGCGATTCCCGCAAGTTAACAGCCTCTATTTCGAAACGCGGCCTCCGCTACGACCTCACTGTGCCTTTTGCCCGGTTTGTGGTGATGCACCTCAACGAGATTCCCATCCCGTTCAAGCGGTACCAGATCCAGCCGGTATGGAGGGGAGACCGGCCTGCGAAAGGCCGTTATCAGGAATTTTTTCAATGCGATGCGGATGTGGTTGGCTCCGAGTCGTTGGTCTACGAGGCGGAGCTCGTTCAGATTTACGACGAGGTGTTTGAACGCCTTGGCCTGCCGGTGGCGATAAAAGTGAACAACCGCAAAGTACTGGCCGCCATGGCCGAGGTTGCGGGAATACCCGGCAAACTGACCGACATGACAGTGGCCATCGACAAACTGGATAAAATAGGCCGGGATGGCGTTCGCAAGGAAATGGCGGACAGAGGTATTCCCGAAACGGCTGTCGCCAAAATTGAGGAAATTCTGGAAGCCAAAACCCTGGAGGCTCTGGAGAGCCTGCTGTCCGGGAACGCATTGGGTGAAAAAGGAATTGCCGAACTGCGAACCCTTTTCGCCTTTCTCGATCCATGGACCTCCTCTGTGAATTCACTGGAATTTGACCCGGCTTTAGCCAGGGGGCTCAACTACTACACCGGCTGTATATTTGAAGTGCAGGGGAAAACCGTTCAAATGGGGAGCCTGGGCGGGGGCGGCCGCTACGATAACCTGACCGGTGTGTTCGGCCTGCCGGATATGCCGGGAGTAGGCATTTCTTTTGGAGCCGAACGCATTTACGATGTCATGGAAGAACAGGGTTTATTCCCCCCGGAAGCTACTGACCGGTTGAAACTCCTTTTTATCGCTTTCGATGAGCCGACCCATCAGTTTGCCTTTCGCTGCCTGACCAGGGTCAGGGAAGCTGGAATATGCGCTGAGATCTATCCGGATCCGGGCAAGTTGAAAAAACAGCTGAAATACGCCAATGACCGAAACGTGCCTTTCGTGGCGCTGATCGGTGAAACCGAGATGCAAACCGGACAGGTTACCCTCAAGGATATGATGCAAGGAACCCAGGAATCCCTGGCCCTGGACGCGCTGATTGAGCAAATGAAATCCCAGACCCACTGAAAATGGAGGCTTACCGGAGTTTACAAGCAATCAAGAACGACCTGAAGAGCGGAAGGCTGACGCTTTCTTCCCTGGTTGAAAAATATTTGGCCCGTATTGAAGCTACCCGCGATCTGAATATCTACGTGGAGGTTTTTGAGGAGGAAGCCAAAGAACGGGCCAGGGCGCTGGATGAATTGTTTGCCAAAGATCCTGCAAGCGCCGGGCCGTTATTTGGTATGGTAGTGTCGATCAAGGACGTGATCTGCTACGCCGGGCATCATGTGACAGGGGGATCAAAAATATTGGAGGGGTTTCGCTCCCTGTTTTCTTCTACCGCCGTGGAACGTTTGCTGAATTCGGGAGCGATCATCCTGGGCCGGGTTAACTGCGACGAGTTCGCAATGGGGTCAACCAATGAAACATCGGTATACGGCCCTACCCGGAACGGCGCCGATCCATCCAAGATCCCCGGCGGATCGTCCGGCGCTTCGGCGGTATCGGTGCAGACCGGTACCTGCCTGGTTTCCCTGGGCTCAGACACCGGCGGATCGGTGCGTCAGCCTGCGGCATTCTGCGGCGTCGTGGGGTTTAAGCCGAGTTACGGCCGTATATCCCGGCATGGGTTGCTGGCTTACGGGTCCTCTTTTGACCAGATTGGCATTCTTGCCCATTGCGTAGAGGACGCCGCCATCGTATTGGAGCATATTGCCGGTCCGGATACCTATGATAGCACAGCTATCCCCGAACCGGCGGAGCCTTACTCCTCCAGATTGGCATTTCAGGGTCCCGCCCGGATTGCTTATCTGGATACCGCCATTAACCACCCCAAACTGGACCCTGTGGTACGCGACCGTTCCCTTCATTTGATCGGTTGGCTTCGCGAAGAGGGGCATAAAGTGGAAGAAGTTTCGTTCGAGTACCTGGACTACCTGATCCCTGCCTACTACGTGCTGACCACCGCGGAGGCGTCGTCGAATTTATCCCGGTACGATGGGGTGCGTTTTGGATACCGGAGCAAAGAAGCGGGTAGCCTGGAAGCTACCTATAAAAAATCGCGTACCGAAGGGTTTGGCAGGGAGGTCAAGCGGCGGATCATGCTGGGCGCTTTTGTGCTGAGTTCCGGGTATTACGATGCTTATTACAGCCGGGCGCAAAAAGTGCGCCGGCTGATCCGGGACAGAACGGAAGAGATCCTGAAGGAATATGACTTTATTCTGATGCCGGCTGCACCCGGAACCGCCTGGAATTTGGGCGAAAGCCTGGAAGACCCGGTGACCATGTACCTTGCCGACGTTTTCACCGTTCAGGCCAACATGGCAGGTATCCCGGCAATAGCGCTTCCTGCCGGATTGCATAAAAACGGCCTGCCCATCGGGATTCAGTTTATGGCCGGCTTTGGGCAGGAAAGCCGCTTGATGGCATTCGGGCACTATTTACAACACCACTATCCTGTTCCAAATGTCCAAAGCGACCGTTAGGATTTCGTCCGCTTGGGCGATCGGACTGGCTTTTTTAGCTTTCGCCTGCAGGCAGGAACCCTCCCTGGAAAAGGCGCCCCATGTCTTCGTGGAGGTTTTTGTGCGTTTCCTTTCCCCAGAGAACGAGTATAAAGCGCAGATCATGTTTTTTGAAGGCGATTCTGTGGAGAATGCCCGCCCAAAAAAATTGGCGTCAGGGGTGCGTTTTCAAGGACAACCCATGAAGGAAAAAGCGCTGGGATCATACGTGTTCCGGTACGAACGCATCCAACCGGGCCCATATTCCGGGCGGCATGTATTTGATTTTCAGGACGACGCCGGGAAAAAGCGAAATGTTATCCTTAACATGAGCGGGATCAAACAATTTCGCATGGAAACCCCCCTGAAGCTGAGTACGGGCGGCATACTGGTCATTGAACGGCAAACGTTAGGGGCAGGGGAAGCCCTTTTAATGTTGTTTACGGATGAACAGGGAAATACCTTCTCTGTAGAGTTGGCAAAAGGGTTTTCCGGCGATCAGATTGCTTTGACTTCCAGCCAGCTTAGCGGCCTGCACCCTGGCAGGTATGAACTCTATCTGGTCAAAAAGCAGGAACTGAAAACTACCCGGCAGAACCGGACGGTGTTCTCCTCAATGGAATACTACTCTCCAGTACAGGAGGTAGTCGTGGAACCATAAGGGTCAGGGCTGGTCCTCGGCCGGATCGAGATCGAGAATCCGAAGCCGTTTTCTTTTTCCAAATTGCATTTTCCGGTATTTGAACAGTCTGGGCAACAACCAGGAGGTAGTGATTGCAGTACCCGAAACAATGGCATCCGACCATTCGTACTTGGTGTCGGGGTTGCCGTCCGTAGCGGTTCCGATCAAAGCGAACCCAGACCACCCCGCTCCGAACCAGAACAACTGCCTTCCGGCGTTTCGGGGCCAGCCTAATTCCCAGCGAAAGGCGCGAATCTTATCTACTTTGATATACCGGTTATGGAAAAGGACAATGCTGTCCTCGGGAAGCAGGTTAACGATCTCCCCGCTATACCAAACCGGGTCTCCGTGGAGTTGATACGTCAAGACGGTACCTATAGCGAGCTTCTGGGTGCGGGCGCTTCCCAGACGCTCTATTTGAAGCACTTTCTGGGCATGGGCAGCCCCCAGAGGAAGAAGGCTAATGAACAGCAGGAACCATCGGAATATTGGAAATGGCATAAGTAGCAGGGATTAGTGCAAGGCATAAGGCGAAAGGCTTAGGGCGTAAGGCCTTATGCCTTTCGCCTTATGCCTAATCTAAAGATCAATTTTTTTCAAAAAGGTTCGTACAAAAATAGGTTAATCCTCCACATCCTTTACATCCTTTACATCCTCTACATCCTCCACATCCTTTACATCCTTTACATCCTCTCTACCCCCTTCTCGCCAGTTTCTTCACCAACCGGATCATCGCTTCCTCAATGGAGGCATACGGAAGCATTTCTACTCCGGTATACAGAATCATTAGGGCGATGGGCTGTGGAGCAGGAGCATTCGCCTGTTGGAGCCGGTGTTTGTGGAGTCGAAACGCTTCGCGGACCTGTCTGCGGATACGGTTTCGGTCTACCGCTTTGGGAAACCGTTTTTTGGGCACGCTAGCCGTCATTTGGAAGGGACAGTTGCCGGGGAGTTGTTCCACCTCAATCCAGACGGCCCGTAGCGGGTACACACCGAAGGAGTTCCCGGATTTAAAGAGCTCCCCGATGGTTTTACGGCTTTTAAGGCGTTCGTTTGGGCGAAAAGTGGATATGGGCATGAATAGGTCTTGCGGTTTGGAAGTTTTTCTGAAATGAGGAAAGGTATATTTTTATAGGCACAAAAAGAACCTAATTCAATTAAACAAAAACCCTGGTTATGCTAAACGAATATTCAAAGGAAAAATTGACGATCAAATGCCTGGCCAAAGAGGACCGTCCCAGGGAAAAATTTTTATCGGCAGGCAGAAAAGCGCTGACGGATGCAGAGCTGTTGGCTATTTTGCTGGGCTCGGGCTCGAAGGATGAAAATGCCCTTATGCTCTCCCAGCGTATTCTGCATTCGGTTGGACATGACCTCAACAATCTGGGAAAGTGCAGCGTCCGGGACCTGACCCGGTTTAAGGGGATTGGGTCGACCAAGGCAACGCTTATTGCCGCTGCGCTGGAGCTTGGCCGGAGGCGCCAAACGGCTGCGTTACCTGAAAAACAACAGGTGCGGTCCAGCCAGGACGCGTTTCAATTTCTTTTTCCGTTGCTGTCAGATCTGCCTCATGAAGAGTTTTGGGTTTTGCTGCTTAACCGGGCGAATTTGGTGATTGGAAAGGAACGGATCAGTGCCGGCGGTGTTTCCGGCACCGTAGTAGATCCTAAACTGGTATTTCGCAGGGCGATCGAGCATTCCGCCTGTTCGGTGGTGTTGAGCCATAATCATCCGTCGGGCAACTTAAATCCAAGCCAGGCGGATCTGGAACTAACCAAAAAACTGCAGCAGGCAGGGGATTCGCTGGAAGTGCTGGTGCTTGACCATCTCATTGTTTCGGAGAAAGGGTATTTCAGTTTTGCCGACGAGGGGTTGATCTGAAACGGCGCCGCGTTTTTTGGCGATTTGGGAAAACCGATGCAACTATATGCGGTGAAAGCTGTTTTTATTAAACTTATTGCGACGGGTTGGCGTAATGGAAAAAAGCCATTTTAAACCCGCGATGGTCCCGCCGCAAGAAGTCTAGTTATGTTTTCGGCAATTGATCACGCATAACCCGGCAGAAATTGGCATCCTCTAACCCGAATAAACTGGACTGGCACTTGTTGCTGCGCGTAATGGCCCAGGCAAAACCCTATCCGGTGAGTTTCTGGCTTTCCGCTGTTCTGGCGGTTGTTCTTGCCCCTTTAGCTACGCTGCGGCCCTATCTGGTCCAGGTCATGGTCGACGACCACATTTTTAATTTTGATCTGCCGGGGCTTGGGCGAATGGCGTTGTTGTTTGCGGCCGTACTCGTCCTTCACGCTATTCTTCAGTACGTGTTTATTTATCAAACGAACTGGCTGGGGCAGGTCGTTGTGCGCGACCTGCGGGTTTGGGTATTCCGTCATATTACCTCTTTGAGGTTGTCGTATTTCGACCGGACGCCTATCGGCAACGCGACTACGCGGACCATCAATGACCTGGAGACCATCAACACCGTTTTCTCGCAGGGAGTCATTACGATGCTGGCCGACGTGCTGACGTTGCTTGTCGTACTGGGGATCATGTTCTACACGAGCTGGAAGCTGACCCTGATCTGCATGCTGGTGCTGCCTTTTCTTGTCCTTGCGAGCTATATTTTTAAGGAAAAGGTCAAGGTTTCTTTCCAAAAAGTAAGAACTCAGGTGGCGCGCATGAATTCGTTTTTGCAGGAACGCATTACCGGTATGCGCATTGTCCAGATCTTTAATGCGGAGGAGCAGGAAGCGGGTAAATTCCGCCAGATCAACCGCGAGTACACCCAGGCCAATCTGGATTCGGTGTTGTATTACGCAGTTTTTTACCCGGTGGTGGATATTATTGCCGCAGCATCGCTGGGGCTTATGGTTTGGTGGGGCGCCCGGGGGGTGATTTCTGAGGAGGTTACGCTTGGGGCCCTGGTGGCCTTCCCGATTTACCTGAATATGCTCTTTAACCCGATCCGCATGCTTGCTGATAAATTTAATACCCTGCAGATGGGGCTTGTCGCTGCGGAGCGGGTATTCCATTTGCTGGATCAGCGCGAACAAATTGAAAACACTGGCACGATTAAACCCGACCGCCTTCGGGGAGAGGTGTCGTTCGACCGGGTCAGTTTTGCCTATAACGGCAAGGATTATGTATTGCGGAATGTAAGTTTTACGGTCGCTGCCGGCGAAACGCTTGCGGTGGTCGGCGCCACCGGTTCGGGTAAAAGCACTACGATCGGACTGCTGAACCGGTTTTACGATTACCAGGAAGGATCTATCCAGGTGGACGGGGTAGATATCCGCTCTTACGATCTTTATGCTTATCGCCGGCGGATTGCGTTGGTACTCCAGGATGTTTTCCTGTTCTCGGGGACCGTCTTTGAAAACATCACGTTACGCGACCCTTCCATCAGCCGGGAAACCGTGGTCTCGGCTGCCAGCATGATCGGAGCGCACGCCTTCATAGAACGTTTGCCCGGAGGATACGACTATCAGGTGATGGAGCGCGGCGCAACGCTGTCGATGGGGCAGCGCCAGTTGATCTCTTTTGTCCGTGCTTTGGTCTTCGACCCCGATATTTTGATTCTCGATGAAGCAACGTCTTCCATAGACCCTGAAACGGAGAGCGTAATCCAATTCGCTATCGAAACCCTGATCGCCAAACGAACCTCGATCATCATCGCACACCGCCTTTCGACGATCCGCCATGCCGATAAAATCCTTGTGATGCACCTTGGCGAGGTTATGGAATACGGTACGGAAGAAGAACTCCTGAAAATAGAAGGCGGCCATTACAAACAACTTCACGAAATGCAGTTTCTGCAACTGGCCGAAGGAGGGGAGGCTACTCCTTTCTAAAAATAAATTCCCTGTCCTCTTCGGTAACCCTCTACTCCCCGGAAAAACTTCAGGATATGTTCGAAATCCTCCTCCTTGTTTCCGGTAGGGTAGAACGGCTCGCTGACCCCCACCTCTTTATTGGCGAAATCCAGTTTGACGAGTACCAGCGGCACGTTGGCGCCCAGGGCGATGTAATAGAATCCGGTGCGAAGCTGGCTGACTTTTTTGCGCGTTCCCTCCGGCGCAAGGGCTATAATGAGTTCTTCCCTGGAATTGAATAAATTCACCATGGCTTCTACCATGTTGTTGCTTTTGCTCCGGTCGACCGGTTGGCCCCCCGTCCAGCGGAAAAACCACCCGAACGGAGATTTGAACAGCGAATCTTTGCCTATGTATCCGGCTTTAATGCGCGTAATAGCCCGTACGGTAAACCCCATGATGAGATCCCACCAGGATGTATGAGGCGCGGCAACAATAATGTATTTTGGAATATCGGTGGGAAAGGCTCCGGTGATCTTCCACTTCCACAATTTGAAATAGACCCATTTTGCCAAAAGTTGTGCCATGCGCCGATGAATTGGAATCGTTCGAAAAACAAGTTAAATTACAATAATACGGACCTTATTCTAAATGGCGAGGGAAACCTTTGAGCGTTTTTTTCGTATATTTCCCTCATACTATTTAAACAGATAAGCCTTATAATCCCATGAAACTTGTTTCTCTGATTACCTGCCTTTGGCTTACGGCAGCGTTGTTGCCTGCCCAGCCTGTTTCTTCCAGAGGGCCGGACCTGGTTTTCTCTATACCTGGAGGGTTTTACGAAGGCCCGGTTACTCTTCAACTCGAATCTCCCGGCGCACAAGTGTTTTATACGACCGACGGCTCCGCTCCAGGTCCGGAGAAGACCAAATACACCGATCCTATCCATATCTCCGGAACGACCGTAGTGCGCGCTCTTGCTATTAAGCCGGATGGACAAAGCCTTTTGAAAACCCACACGTTCTTTATCTCCGATTCCTCTCCTTTACTGCCTGTCGTTTCAATTTCTGTTGCCCCCAAGGTGTTGTTCGATGCGGAGAAAGGTTTATTCGTTCAGGGAAGCAAGGCGAATACGGGGAGGAAGGACCTGCCGGGGGCAAATTTTTGGAGCAGGGAGGAAGTGATCGTGAACGTTGAACTGTTTGAATCTTCCGGGGTATGCGTGCATAATAGCTTGACTGGATTGCGGATGTTTGGAGGCATGAGCCGGCTTTTTCCTCAAAAGTCCCTTGCCCTTGTTGCCCGGAAAAAGTATGGGGAGGGCCATTTTGATTACCCGGTTTTCGGAACGGAAGGGCCGTCCCGTTTTGAATATCTCGTATTGCGCAATGGAGGCAGCGACTTTTATGGCGCCCATTTTCGCGATGCGCTTATTACCGATATTGTTAAGGATTGGGACCTGGACGTGCAGGCAGGCCGGCCGGCCAGGGTTTATCTCAATGGCGCGTATTGGGGAATTTATAATATCCGGGAAAAAATCAACCGGTCGTTCATAGCGGCGCATCACCGTGTGAACCAGGACTCTATCGACATACTGGAGCATTTGTACACGGTTAAAAAGGGTAGCCGGACTCACTATCAACGGTTGTTGGAATTTTTGGAGACCCACGATCTGGCTGAGCCGGACAATTATTCCTTTGTGGCGTCTCAGATGCAGGTGTCCAATTTTATGGATCACCAGATCGCCCAGATTTATTTCGACAATCAGGATGCGGGCGGAAATATCCGGTTTTGGCGGGCACGTAGCCCAGGCGCCCGGTGGCGGTGGATACTTTATGATACGGATTGGGGCATGGGCCTGCACGATTCGCTGGCGTACCGGAATAACAGCCTCGCATTTCACACCGCGGCGGATGGCCCATCCTGGCCAAATCCGCCATGGAGCACCTTTTTGCTGAGGAAACTACTGGATAATCCGGATTTCAGGGAGCAATTTCTCAACCGGTTTGCAGACCATCTCAATACGAGCTTGCAGCCGGAGCGGGTTTTGGCGCGGATTGACGCTTTTTATCAGCAGTACCGAATGGAAATGCCCCGCCATGCAGAGCGATGGGGTCAAAATCTGGCGCGATGGGAAAAAGAAGTAGAGGTGTTACGTACCTATGCCCGCAAGCGTCCGGTAAATATGTGGCGTCACTTACAAGAACAATTTGGGCCCGGCGATCCGGTTGCTTTGGAATTGTCGGCATCGCAGGGGGGCGAAATTATTGTCAATAACCATCTTCATGTGAAAAATGCGTTCCATGGATGGTATTTTCCTTCCATACCTGTGGAAGTAAAGGCTGTTCCTGCTTATGGGTACCGGTTTTCCCACTGGGAAGGCGCAAAAACTGAACAAAGCAATCCGGTTATGAGGATTTCTCTGGCCAGAGGCGCCGTTCGCTTGAGGGCTGTTTTCGAACCCGCGGTTCACGCGCTCGCCGGTAAATTGGTCATAAATGAAATAAGCCCGGCCAATGCCGGCGCCGGCGACTGGGTGGAGTTGTTCAACCTCTCAGGGAAATCTGTTTCCCTTAAAGGGTTTGAGCTGCGCGATGGTCTGGGACATGCCTTTGTTTTTCCGGATATCGAGATCGGCCCCAAAGATTACCTGGTGGTGAGTAGAGATCCGGATCGCTTCCGCAAAGCATTTCCTGGAGCGTATCAGGTTGCCGGCCCGCTGCCTTACGGACTGAACAGGTATGAAGAAGGCGTTTACCTGTACGGACCGCACAAGGAGTCTATTGATAGCGTAGAATATTGCCTGAGCGGGGCGCAGGCGGAGGTGGTGATGAGCCTTAAATTACCCAATCTGGATAACAGGTCATCTACCCATTGGAGCGTGTCGGCGGGCCCCGGCACCCCGAATGCGCCAAACCCTTTTTATCTGGAAAGCAGGATTTTCAGGGAGCAAAAAATGGTCATCCAGACTGGAATTCTGGGGTCGTTGTTGTTTGTTGTCCTATTGCTTTTTATTTTCCGCAAGAAGGAGCATTTTTGACCAGAAAATCTTGGTATGCCTATTACCCGAATGCGCAACCGGCGCAACCCCAAACTTTTCGAGGAAAATGATCTTGGCTTTGGTACCAAGATTACCGCCCAGGGGGGGCGTTTGCTGAATAAGGATGGCAGCTTTAACGTCATTCGGGTTGGCAAACGACTCTGGACTCCTTACCAGAATTTGGTTGAGATGCCTTGGCCCAAATTCATGGGGCTGGTCTTCTTGTATTATTTCGTTGTTAACGCCCTTTTTGGCGGCCTGTTTTACCTTTCCGGATTAGAGGGGTTTAATGGCGCTCAGCCAGGCCATTGGCTGCTTGAATATGCCCAATTATTCTTTTTCAGCATACAGACTTTTACCACCGTCGGCTATGGAGGCATTAGCCCTCTCTCACCGATGGCCAACGCCCTTGCTGCCCTGGATGCTTTGGTAGGCATTCTTACGGTGGCCCTGGCAACAGGGTTGATTTTTGCCCGGTTCTCCAGACCCAAAGCAAACATCCTTTTTAGCCGCCAAGCCTTGATCGGACCCTATCTCGATGGATCGGGTTTCTTTTTGCGCATGGTCAATGGCAGGCACAATAAGCTTATCAATTTGGAAGCCAAAGTGATCATTACCTGGTCGGAAAAATCCGACGGGCAGGAGAAGCGCCGGTTTGCCGCCTTGCCGCTGGAACGCGACAAGGTGGTCATGTTCCCTTTAAACTGGACCCTGGTCCATCTGATCCAGGAAGATAGTCCGCTGTACCTGAAAGGCCAGAAAGAATTGGAGGAAATGGAAGCGGAAGTGATCCTCCTGATCGAGGGGTATGATGAAACCTTTGCACAAACGGTGCATTCCGATACCTCTTACACCTACAAGGAAATCGTGTGCAACGCGCGGTTCAAACCCATGTACTATTCCAGAGACGGCAAAACGGTCCTGGAACTGGATATGATCGACGCCTTTGAACCGGCAGTTTAAAGAATGCGTGCTACCGGACCTATTTGGAACCCGGCAGGCCCGGTTCGTGTGCCCGGAAAACGGAAATTTCCGTTGGTGTAAGAAATTGATTTCCCCCGTTAAACTTTCGAGCGTTTATAAAGTCTTATTCCCAGATGCCGGAATTTGGGCATGGAAATGAAATCAGGGGAAAACTGCATTTAATCGATTTACACAATTTATGCTACCTGAAACAGATGCCTGATACCGCCATTCCTGACGAGCAAATCCTGAGCTTGATGCAAGATCAGGAGACCCGGGAGAAAGGCTTTCGGATCCTTCTGCGTAAGTATCAGGAACGTCTGTATTGGCATATCCGCCGAATGGTGCTGGATCATGAAGACGCCAACGACGTGCTGCAAAATTGCATGGTCAAGGTATTCCGGAATATTGATCAGTTTGAAGGCAAATCCGCCCTGTACACCTGGTTATTCCGGATTGCGACGAATGAGTCGATCACTTTTCTGAACCAGCGAAAAAAAAGGGGGAGTACATCCCTTGATGAAGAAGGCGCGCCGATTGCCAACCAACTGAAAGCAGACGCCTATTTTGACGGCGACGAACTGCAGGCGGCTTTGCATCAGGCATTGCATGGGCTGCCTGATAAACAACGGCAAGTCTTTAATCTGCGATATTTTGAAGAAATGAGCTATCAGGACATGGCGGCGGTACTGAAGACGTCGGAAGGCGCGCTAAAGGCGTCCTTTCACCATGCAGTAAAAAAAATAGAGCATTACTTCCGCGAACGCGGACTGGAATAGAATGTAAGATGAACGAAAAATCGAACCATATGGATCCAAGGGAGGAACTTAGGGACGAATTAAGGGCCTTATCTCCTTTGCTGGAAAAACTTAAGGAGCATAAGGAAGGGTTCAAGGCGCCGGAAGCCTATTTCCAAGGCCTGGAGGATGATATTATGCATCGTATCCAATGGGAGCCGCGCAAACCGGCGCGTACACCATGGTGGCAACCTCTGGCCGAACAATGGCATGCCCTCCTGCAACCCCGATATGCCATGGCGCTGGCTTCAGTCCTTGTTCTGATTGCTGCAGGGTGGTATTTTTTGGTGCGCACCGCGCCCGGAGCAGCGCCGTGCCAGGATATTGCCTGCCTGACGGCTGAGGAGGTGCGTTCCTATATCGAAACGAATATTCACAACTTTGATACCCGGACCATCCTGGATGCCGGCGGCGAAGAGGCGTTGTATGACGATCTCGGCTTGCCCTCTTCGGTTTTTGATGAGGGAGAACTCACTGAAGAGGAGCTTCTTGACGCGCTGGAAAGCCTTGATCCGGATGATCTGGAAACGTTATTTTAACCCCCTAAAATTGGCAATTATGAAACACATTTGGTATACATTGGCGTTTGTTGCACTGGTATCCGCAGGGTTGAACGCTCAGGGAAACCTCGAATCGAGGATCAGATCTATGCGGGTAGCGTTTATCACAGAGCGCATGAAACTGACTCCCGACGAAGCGGAGAAGTTTTGGCCTGTTCACAACCAGTACGAGGGCGAAATGCGAAAAATCCGCGAGAAATACCGGGCCGAACGCGATTTTCAAACTATGTCCGATCAGGAGGTCGAGCGCTTCCTGAGCGATCACCTCGACATGGAGGAAGAACTGCTAAAACTAAAGCGCGATTATTACGCCCGGATGCGCCGGGTGGTGCCTGCCAGGAAACTGGCAATTTACGTGCGGGCTGACCTGGATTTTAACCGCAAGCTGATCCAATCGCTTCAAAATAGAAAATGAGGTTAGGGATCAGGGAGTAGGAATCAGGGATCAGGGAGTTGGGAGCAGGGCGTCGTTGTAGAGAAAAGATGCCTCGCGCCTTAACCGGGGTAATTAGTTCAAAGGTTCAAAGGTTGGGATTATCTTAGTAGGGTTGAACATTTCCCCATAGCTCGTGTTTCCGGTTGTTTAAGCTTCGCTCAACAACCGGGTGCGCTGTTGAATTTGAACCTTGAACCTTTGAACTATTGAACGTTTGACTTCAAAGACCATCCAGGCCCATTTGGCCCTCCTTGGCGTAGCGCTTATATATGGCGCGAATTTCAGTATTGCCCGCGAAGCAATGTCGGGAGGTGAGATCAAGCCTCTGGCTTTCATTGTGTTGAGAGCTGGAAGTGCCAGTTTGTTGTTCTGGCTGTTCGATTCCTGGATCAAAAAGGAACAAATTGCGCGGGAGGATTGGCCCCGCGTGGTCTTGTGCGCCCTCACGGGGGTAGCGATCAACATGACCTTGTTTTTCATGGGGCTGCACCTGACCCCGCCAATTAACGCGTCGCTGATCATGACGACTACGCCTATATTGGTGTTGCTGGCTTCGGCTTTGCTCATCCGGGAGCGGATCACAGGGGCTAAAGTGGCCGGTATTTTGTTGGGTCTGGCAGGCGCCGCCCTCCTCCTTACCTACGGTAAACGCCTGGATATCCGGAAAGAACAAATGCTGGGCAACCTGTTTGTTTTTATCAATGCGGTGTCGTATGGATTCTATCTGGTACTGGTGAAAAAGCTAATGTTTAAATACCACCCGATTTCGGTGAGTAAGTGGATCTTTCTGATCGGTTCCTTCATGGTTTTGCCTTTTGGCTGGAGACAGCTTCAGGAGGTGCAGTGGACCTCCTTTACTCCAGGGCTGTGGATATCGGTCGCATATGTGCTTGTGTTTACTACGTTTATGGCCTATCTGCTCAACGCGTATGCCCTTGCAATAGTCAACCCCTCCATCGTAAGCATTTACATTTATCTCCAGCCGTTGCTTGCAACTGCCATTGCGCTCGCGTTCCGGCAGGACCAACTCGATGCGGTGAAAGGAGTAGCTGCTTTACTCATTTTTTCCGGCGTATTTTTAGCCAGTAGAAGAACCGCCAAAGAAAAAATATAATCAAAAAATTAATACGTTTTTTTCGATTTTCAAAAGGGATCCGGTGCGGCAATACCCATTCGCGATCCTTTTTTTGATTCGCATGAAGGTTCTTTATAAATTGTTTATTGACAATATGTTATCCTTATCGACCGTTTTCTCTTTTTATCCGACCGTTCCATCAATGCCCTTTCTGGAGAGCGAAATTTGCTTGTTACAGGCTGTCTGGTAGTGTATATTTGAAACCAAATAGTTTAAATAGACGGCCATGTCAAAACCGGGTTCTGATAGCCATCCGGATTTGCTTCAACTTTTGGCAAAGCTGGAATCCATGCAGGAGAGGGAGCAGGAGTTGTTCTTCTCAGAACCGGAGTTTGAGTTGCTGGCAGTTTATTTCGAAAAGGACGATCAGATCGACCGCGCCCTGGAACTCATCAACGGCGCCTTGCGTTGTTACCCCGGCCATCTTGACTTCTACCTTCGAAAAGCCGCGCTACTCCTTGGCGCTTCCAGAGCCAGGGAGGTGCTGGAAGTCCTGGATAAAGCGGAATATTTAGATCCTTCCAATTTTGGCATTTCTCTTCTTCGTGCGGAATCTTTGGCGTTCCTGGGCAGGTTTGAAGCTGCTCTGGAGGTGCTGGAGAAACGGTTTGCCGAGGCAGAAACCCCGGAAGAGTGGGCGGATATTTGGTATGTCCAGGGGTCTATCTTTGAGCGAATGGAAGATTACGAGGGAATGTACCAAGCCCTTCGCTCGGCATTGGAGCAGCAGCCGGCTCACCGGGACGCGCTGGAGCGCTTCGGGGTAGCCGTCGAATTAACCCGCAACTATTCGGAGAGCATTGCGTTTCACCAGGCTCTGGTAGACGAAGACCCTTATTCCGACCTGGCCTGGTTCAATCTGGGGCAAGCCCTGGCCTACGAAGCCGCCTACGAAGACGCTCTGGAAGCGCTCGAGTATGCGTTCTTGATCGACCCATCGTTTGAAATGGCCTACCGGGAGTATGTCGAACTTTGCTTTGAGCTTCAGGATTACGCCAATGCCCTGCGGGTCATTGGAGAAATGCAGGAACATTTTCCTGCCGATAGCGACCTCGCGATGCGGGCCGGGCAATGCCATTTTTACAATGGAACGTATCTCGCCGGGCAAAAAGCCCTGCTTCATGCCCTCCGTATGGATCCTCTGAACGACGAAGCCATGTATTTCCTTGGGAAATGTTATGCGGCAGAGGAAAATTGGTCTAAAGCGATTCAATATTTTTCGAAAGCGATCCGGATAGATAGGGAACAGGAAACCTATTTTGCCGCTATGGCCGACGCACAGGCGCGGGCAGGCAATGACAAAGCAGCCGAACATTATCTCCAGCAAACCATCGCCCTAGCCCCTGAGGAAGAACATTATTGGATAACGTATGCTTCCTTTCTACTGGCAAAGGGGAAAGCCCGGAAAGCCTGGACATTGTTGCGCAAAAGCGAGGAAATAACCTTTGGTCCGGAGTTGGAATACGCCAAAGCAGCATGCCTCTTCGCACTCGGAAGAAAACAAGAGGCCCTCTTGATGCTCGAAGAAGCCCTGCTGGACGATTTCGACAGCCACCCCGAACTGTTTCGGGTTCTTCCCGGAATTGAAACCGACCCACAGGTACAGTCCCTGATCCACATCTATACGCCAATGTAAGACGCTAGACATTAGACGTTAGACGTTAGACGTTAGACGTTAGACATTAGACATTAGATTAGACGCTAGAAGAAACAGGGTTCCTCTAACGTCTAACCTCTAACGTCTAACACCTAACGTCTAACACCTAATGTCTAACGTCTAATTAATCGGCGTTATCTTCATCCGGACGTCCTGCAAAGGCCGGTCGCGGCTGTCTTTTTGTACCTCTGCGATTTTGTCGATGACCTCATGGCCTTTGACCACCATGCCGAAAACGGTGTAGTCGCGATCCAGAAAAGGCGTTCCGCCGGTTTGGAGGTAGGTATCCCGCTGTTCTTTGCTGTAGCGGAATCCCTTGCGGGCCTCTAATTGATCCAGTTGCTGCGCCGTGACGGGCTGCCCTTGAACAATATAGAACTGGGAGCCGGAGGAGCGTTTTTCGGGGTTTACCTGGTCTCCGGTGCGGGCGGCAGCCAACGCGCCTTTAAAATGGACCAGCGAGTCCACAAACTCGGCGGGGATGGTATAGCCGGGGCCGCCGGAACCGAGGGGTTGGTTCTTGGGTGCATTGCGGGAGTTGGGGTCCCCGCCCTGGATCATAAATCCTTTGATGACCCGGTGAAAGAGCAGGCTATCGAAGTATCCCTGTTCCGCGAGCTTGAGGAAATTGTCGCGATGCTGCGGGGTACTGTCGTATAGCCAGACGAGCATGTTCCCGAATTCCGTTTCGATTTCCACCAGGCATTTCCCTGGGGCGTCTACTTTAAGCGATTGTTCCATGGTGCGTGATTTGTTTCCCAATATGGCCGTCAGCCGGACGCTGTAAACTCCGGAGCGTTTGTATACATGCATCGGGAGGGAATCCTGCGAGCGGGCGCCGTCGCCGAAATCCCACTCGAAGCGCTCGGCCTTTTCCGATTGATTCTCAAAACTTATCTCCGCCGGCGCCTGAAGCGCGCCGGAATAGCTGAATTGAGCCGTTGGCCTGGAGCAGGAGAGCGCCTGCATAAGAAATGCTGCGGCAAGTAATAGGTTTCGTCCGGATGCGTACATATTGGTAAAGGTATTGTAATGAATAGACTTGTTGCGACGGGTCAGCGTGATGGAAAAATAGCCATTTTAAACCCGCGATGATCCCGTCGCAACAAGTCTAATAAATAAAAGCGTATTCTCCAGGCGGTTGCCGGTTACTTTTTAATGCGCACGCGGATAACGCGGATATCGTCCAAAGGGCGTTGCCGGAGGTCGGTCGGGACCTTGCTGATCTTTTCCACGATATCCATGCCTTTGACGACTTCGCCAAAGACCGTGTAGTCGTTATCGAGAAAGGGAATTCCCCCGATTTCCTGATAGAGTTTCCGTTGAAACGCATTGTAACGGATGTTTTTTTGCTTCTCGGTCATGTCAAGTTGGTCTGAGGTTACTTTTTCGCCCAGAACGATATAAAACTGGCAGCCGGAAGAAAGTTTTTGCGGATTGCTTTTTTGGGCTGCGCCGACAGCCCCATAGAGGTGGGGCGCGCCGATTTCGGGCACGAGCCGGTAGGGCACGTCCCCGGTACCCAGGATTTGATTGGGCTCGGCGTTGCGGGATTCCGGATCGCCCGTCTGGATAACAAACTTTTCGACCACCCTGTGGAAGAGCAGGCTGTCGTAGAAGCCGCTTTGGGCCAGCTTGATGAAGTTATCCCGGTGCTTGGGCGCGCTGTCGTACAGCATGATCTTGATGCGTCCGTAATTAGTGTCCAGTATGGCGTAGGTGTATGGATCGCGTTTGCAGCCGCCCAGGAGGAAAAGGCTCCAACACATTATACCGAACAGTCCTGCCCGAAAGCGGAATTCATTCTTCTTCATGTTCCCACTCGTTGAAATAACGGACAATATACCTTTTGAGCAACGTTTCCTGCTCGTCTAATTCCCGCTTGGGAACGGGCTGGAGCAATTCCCAATGGGGCCAGCCGTCGGCGTCCCGGCCCGCAAACCGGTAATGCCCGTCGTAGCTGAGCAGCCGGCAAACGGCGATATGCATGAGATCCTGTTTCTCTTCTTTAGTGAACGCGGTTTTCCATCTCCCCAATTCCTGGAGACCGATGAGGAAAAGCATCGCGTTCAGGTCCGGCAGGGCGTCTTTCCCAAACCGGACCCGCACCAGATGCCGGATACGGCCCCATTCAAAATCCAGTTCCCATTCCTCCATAAACGGTTGATTATTCTTCCCGGATCATCGCAGGGATTCGCTGGGCCCGCAATGCCGGTGGTATGGAAGCCAGCAGCCCGATCCCCAAAACGGTCAGGGCAACGACGGCAAAGTCGATCCCTCGCAGGCTGATCGGATACGCCTCCACGGCAAAAGCGCCGGGAATACCCACGATGCCATAGGTTTTTTGAATAAAATAAATCACTAAGGCCAGAACAAACCCGCTGCCGCCTCCCAGAGCGCATAAGAGAAGCCCTTCGTTCAGGAAAATATTGCGGACCGATCTATCCAGGGCGCCCATGGATTTCAGGACGGCGACGTCTTTTTTCTTCTCCAGAACGATCATCCAAAGCGCTCCAACCATATTAAACGCGACCATGAGCAGCGTCAGGCCGACAATGGCGAAGCTCATCCATTTTTCGATCTTCATCAATTTCATGAACGCCTCCTCCTGCTGGTAGCGGTCGCGCAGGTCAAACCCCGGCCCAAGGAGCTGTTCCACTTGCGGGATGATCATTTCCGGGGTAAATCCGGGCGCCAATTTGAATTCCAGCGCGCTCAGCGCTTCCGGATCGCCCAGCAGTTCCCGGCATAGTTCCAGGGAAGTAAGCACGTACTGGTTGTCAAAATCCTGCTGTATGATGAACGTTCCCGCCGGATACGCGATGCGTTTGCGGAACTGGGGCTCGAACATGCTGGTCTCCCGCGCTTTGGGCAGGTAGATGCTGAGCGGTTCAAAGGGGTTGTCGGTGTTGACGGCCAGTTTGTTGCGCATGCCCAGCCCCAGAACGGCCAGCTCGCGGCCATTGTCGCTGAGGGCATAGCGCCCCTCCCGGACGGTGGAGTCGATCCGGGTTACTTCGTCGAAGTAGGAATCTACACCTTTGATAATCCCGAAGTCCTGTTTGTCGCGGTACTCGAAAAAGGCCACTTCCTCCAGCGTGCCGGAAACGGCGATCACCCCGGGAAGGGCCCGGATCTGCGCCAGGGTTGCCGAGTCCAGAACAAAGGTTTTGCCTTTGGCAGGCGTCACCTTGATCTGGGGGTTGAAGTTGCTGTACATGGAAGTGATCAGGTCTTCAAACCCATTGAACACCGACAAGACAAGTACCAATGCCGCCGTGCCTACGGCGATGCCAAAAACGGCAATCCCGGTGATCACGTTGATGATATTGGTCGACTTTTTTGCAAAAAGATAGCGTCGCGCAAGGCGCAAGGGCCAATTCATTTGCCTCGGATTTGGTGGCGGGGCAAAGATAGCAATTCTAGACGTTGGACGTTAGACGTTGGACGTTGGATGGAAAGTTTAGGCGATTGGGCGATTGGGCGTTTAGGCGTTTAGGCGTTCAGGCGTTCAGGCGTTCAGGCGTTTAGACGTTGAACGCCTATCGGCAAGGCGTTCGATGCGCTCGGCCCTGTTTGCCGAAATCCTTAGATTTCGTGCAGAACTATACTTCCGGTCCCCTGACCGGCATGAACTGGTTCCAGACAGATGTGGGCGCCCCCTCAATTAATCTGGCGCGAGGCTCCAGCCTCGTGCCTGGTAGCTCTTTGAGGCTCTGCCTCAACTCTATTTTCTTGAGTAAAATTAATTTCTGAAAAAATTTGGCATTCAAAACATTCTCTCCATATTTGGTTAATTTTTGATCATTTCTAACGGAAGGCGAAGAGGAATTTTTTTTAAGTGACTTTGAGCGCTTCCGATTTTGCTCCCTAACCAAATAATACCGTGGGGTGACAAAACTCACCCCTCTTCTCATTGTATTTTCGGCTGCGGATTTCTAAAATTCGGGCTGAAATCATGCCTTGTATTGCTTTTTTCAAAAATTGAATCCCGGAAAGAAAATGGGGTTTTTCTGAAAAAATGTCAAAAAAAATCGGTTTGCCATTATTACCGGCAAATTTGTAGTCTGAAAAGTATTTTTGAATTCGATTTTTATCACCAATCCTAGTTCACTTATGAATGCTAAAGCACTCCTAGTTTGTGTAGGAATTTTGTTGATGGGAGTGTCCAGCCTTTGGGCACAACGCAGAATTTCCGGAACAATCACTGACGCTGCCTCCGGCGAGCCTCTGATCGGGGCGAACGTACTGGTAGTAGGTACCGGCGAAGGTACCGTGACGGATTTTGACGGAAAGTATGAGTTGAGCGTACCGGCTGGGTACGACCGTTTGCAGTTTTCGTACACGGGTTACACCTCACAGGAAATTACCCTGGGCGCTTCCGACGTCATCGACGTTCAACTGGAAGCGGGCGAAGTCCTGGAGGAAGTCGTGGTAGTAGGTTACGGTTCGACCAAGAAGAAGGACCTGACCGGATCCGTTACCGCGATTACTTCCAAGGATTTTATCCGGGGCAATATTGCCACACCGGAACAGCTCGTCAACGGAAAAGTTGCCGGGGTACAGATCACCTCGAACGGCGGCGCGCCGGGTTCGGGTAGCCGCATCCGCATCCGCGGGGGCTCCTCCCTCAACGCCAGTAACGACCCGCTCATCGTCATCGACGGGGTACCGCTCGACAACGGCGGCATTACCGGGTCCGCAAACGCCCTGAGCTTCATCAACCCGAACGACATTGAATCCTTCAACATCCTGAAGGACGCCTCCGCCACCGCGATCTACGGTTCCCGCGCTTCCAATGGGGTGATCATCATCACCACCAAAAAAGGTACGCGCGACAGCAAGCTGAACGTCAACTTCAGCACGCTGTTCTCCGTAGCCAACAAGACCGACATCGTCGACGTATTGAGTCCCGATCAGTTCCGCGATGTCGTGAACGGTCTGGGAACTGCCGATCAAAAGAAACTCCTGGGAACGGCCAACACCAACTGGCAGGAAGAGATCTACCGCACCGCCTTGACGACCGACAACAACCTCAGCCTGACCGGCGCGATCAAGGGCATTCCTTTCCGCGCCTCCGCCAACTACCTCGGCCAGCAAGGTATCCTCAAACGCTCCGATATGGACCGCATCTCCGGCTCTCTCGGCCTCTCTCCGGTAGTTTTGGACGACAAACTCAAGATCGACGTCAATTTGAAAATGACCAACGTCAAGAACTTTTTCGCCAATACCGGCGCTATCGGAACTGCAGTATACTTCGACCCGACCCAAAACATAGAAGGGAATCAGTGGGACGGCTACTTCGAATGGCTGGATCCGACCACGCAGAAGCCCAATACGCTTGCGCCCCGCAACCCGCTGGCCTTGCTGAATACCCGCGACGATGAAAGTACCGTCAACCGCTTGATCGGTAACGTTCAGCTCGACTATCGCTTCCACTTCCTCCCCGACCTGCGCGCCAACCTGAACGTTGGTATGGATAAATCCAACAGCGAAGGCGATATTTTTGTGCCGGCTACTGCATCCCAGGCGTTCACCCGCAATGGGGTAGTTGCTTCCTATGCGCAGGAAAAACAAAACCAGCTTTTGGAATTCTACCTGAACTACTCCAAAGAGATCGCAGCGATCAAGAGCCGCGTTGAGCTGATGGGCGGTTATTCCTGGCAGGATTTCATCAGCGAAGGCAACTTCCTGGATTTGAACACCAAGCAGGATACCTTTGAAAACACGCGCTACAAAACGCAGAACACCCTGGTGTCCTTCTTCGGCCGCGCCAACTACAGCCTGATGGACCGCTACCTGCTGACGTTCACGCTGCGCCGCGACGGATCGTCCCGCTTCAGCCCGGACACGCGCTGGGGTCTGTTCCCGTCGGCCGCTTTTGCCTGGAAGATCAGCGAAGAGGGATTCCTGAAAGGCAACGGTGTGGTGTCCGACCTGAAACTCCGCCTGGGTTATGGGGTGACCGGACAGCAGGACATTGGTAGCGATTATCCTTACCTGGCCCGCTTTACACCGGGCGAACCGACGGCCCAATACCAGTTTGGCGGTTCGTTCGTGAGCACACTGCGTCCGGAAGGCTACGACGCTAATATCAAGTGGGAAGAAACCGAAACCTACAACGCCGGTTTGGACTTTGGCTTCCTCGACGGCCGTATCCAGGGTAGCATTGATTACTACTTCAAGAAAACGAAGGACTTGCTCGCCACCATCCCGGTACCTGCCGGTTCAAACCTGACCAACTTTATCTATACCAACGTCGGGAATATCGAAAACAGAGGGGTTGAAATTGTACTTAACGGCGACGTGATCCGTCAGAGCCGCTTTGGCTGGAATGCCGGTTTCAACATCACCTTTAACAAGAACGAGATCACCAACCTGACCAAGGTGTACGATCCGAAAGCGCAGGGCATCCTCGTCGGAGGCATTGACGGCGGCGTGGGTAACACCATTCAAATTCACTCTGTAGGCTACCCAACCAACGCGTTCTACGTGATGCGCCAGGTATACGACCTCGACGGATCACCGATCGAAGGGTTGTATGTGGATGAAAACGGGGACGGAAGATCCACCCTCGACGACCGCTACCGGTACAAGTCGCCCGACCCGCAGGTGTATCTGGGCTTCACCTCTCAGTTTACCTTCGACAAGTTGAGCCTGTCGTTTGTATTGCGCAGCAACCTGGGCAACTACATGTACAACAACATCAACTCCAACCGCGCCGTATACCGCGAAATTACGCTCAACAACGTGTTGCGGAATACGCCGGTGAACCTGCTGGATACGAAGTTCACCAACAGCCAGTACTTCAGCGATTACTACCTCGAGAACGCTTCCTTCCTGCGTTTGGACAACGTTACGATCGGGTACAACGTTGGTCCGGTGATGAACAACAAAGCCAATGTGCAGCTTTCCTTAATCGGACAAAACCTGCTTACGGTGACCAACTACACCGGCCTGGATCCGGAAATCCCCGGAGGTATCGACAACAACTTCTATCCTCGTCCGCGCACCATTTCCTTCGGATTAAATGTTAATTTCTAATTTAAATTCACTTGATATATGAAACTCCATCTTTCGAAAATCATTCGAATCTTCGGTATCACAGCCCTCTTGTTTAGCCTGGGCGCTTGTACCGACGACTTGAACCGGGAGCCGTTCCCCGTATCGGGGCTTACCTCCGCTACGGTATACAAGGATGCGGCGAACTACAAGTCGATCCTCGCCAGGCTTTACCTTGGCCTCTCCATGTCGGGGCAGCAAGGCCCTTCCGGGAAACCCGATATTAGCGGGATTGACGAAGGCTTTTCCCAATACCTGCGTCAGTACTGGCAAGCCCAGGAATTGACTACCGACGAAGCCGTGATTGCCTGGAACGACGCCGATATCTGGGATTTCCACGATATGGACTGGACGTCGGGCCATACTTTCCTTCAGGCTTTGTACTACCGGGTGTTCTATCAGGTGTCGATTTGCAACGAATTTATTCGGGAAACCACCGATGCCAAGTTGAGCGAACGCGGTATCAGCGGAACGGACGCTGCGAACATCAAAGGATTCCGCGCCGAAGCCCGCTTCCTGCGCGCGCTGAGCTATTACCATGCGCTTGATCTGTATGGCAACGTGCCGTTTGTGACGGAAGAGAACCCGATCGGTTCCTATATCCCGACGCAGACCAACCGCGCCGACCTGTTCAACTACGTCGAATCTGAACTTCTGGCGATCGATGCCGACCTGCCTGCTCCTCGTGCCAACGAGTATGGCCGCGCCGATAAAGCGGCTGCCTGGATGCTGCTGGCCAAATTGTATCTGAATGCCGAAGTGTACACCGGTCAGAAAAAATACTCCGAGTGTATTGCTCAGTGCAACAAGATCATCAGCGCCGGGTACACCCTGGAGCCCAATTATGCGCACCTTTTCCTGGCCGATAACAACAAGTCCAAGGAAATTATCTTCCCCGTCACTTTTGACGGCGTTCGGACCAAAACCTGGGGCGGGATGACGTATCTGGTGCATGCTCCGATTGGCGGGTCTATGAACCCGAACGATTACGGCGTTAACGGCGGCTGGTGGGGCTTGCGCACGACCAGCGGGTTGGTGAGCAACTTCAGCGATCCTTCCGGTGCAACGGATAAGCGCGCTATGTTCCATACGGATGGGCAAAGACTGGCGATTGACGACATCTCCGCGTTCACGGATGGGTACGGAATCACCAAGTATAAAAACGTCACCTCTACGGGTGCAAAGGGTTCTGACGTCGAGGGCAACTTCCCTGACAACGACTTCCCGATGTTCCGCCTGGCCGATGCCTACCTGATGTATGCCGAGGCCGTCAAGCGCGGAGGCACGGGCGGGTCGGAAGCTACGGCGCTCCAATACATCAACGCATTGCGGGCAAGGGCTTACGGAAACGCTACCGGCAACGTAACCTCTTATGACCTGGACTTCGTCCTGGCAGAGCGCGCCCGCGAATTGTATTGGGAAGCACATCGCCGGACCGACCTGATCCGTTACGGCAAGTTTACGGGCGCCAGCTACCTCTGGCCCTGGAAAGGCGGCGTAAAAGCAGGTAAGGCAGTGGAAGACTGGCGCGTGGTGTTCCCGATTCCGATCAACGACGTCGTTGCCAACCCGAACCTGAAGCAGAACACGGGTTATTAATATCCTGGCCGGAGCGCTTCCCGGCAAGGGGGCGCTCCAGCCTTCATTTTTTACTTTAATACTCCATTAAATATGAAAAATTGGTTCAATAAACTTTGGGTTCTCCCTGTACTTGTCCTGGCGATTGCCGCCTGCGAAAAAGACGAGGATAGGGTCTATCTGGCCGTGAATTCCAATCCAAGCCTCAACCTGTCGGCTTCTACGCTGACGCTGAAAGAGGCTGACGCAGCCAAAACGGCCCTTACGGCTACTGTGGCTGCCGCTGATTACGGCTTCGCTTCGGGCGCAACCTACAAGATTCAGTTCGACAAAAAAGGCAACGCCTTTAAAGCGCCCCGGGAGGTGACCTTAACCTCTTTGGACAAGGTTTTCACGACGGCTGAAATCAACACCATTGCCATTGGTTTGGGTATTGCCCCTGGTAGCACGGCCGATCTTGAAGTCCGGGTCAAGTCGGACCTGCTCAACGCCCCAACGTTGTACTCTGCTGTGGCTGCTTTGAAAGTCACTCCTTACCTGGTAGTGATCGTGTATCCTTCCCTCTATGTGCCCGGAAGCTATCAGGGCTGGGCGCCGGATAAAGCAGAAAAAGTTGTTTCGGTGAAAGACAACAAGGTCTACGAAGGCTTTGTCAACTTCCCGGATGCGACCACTGAGTTCAAGTTCACCGATGCGCCGAACTGGAACAACGGCATTTTCGGCGATCCGAGCGGAACCTCGGGCACATTGATCAAAGGGGGTGGCGATAACCTGAAGATAACTGGCGCAGGGTACTACCTGCTCAAAGCTGATACCGACGGGCTGACCTGGTCGGCTGTGAAAACCCATTGGGGGCTGATCGGCGACGCTACGCCCGGCGGCTGGGGTACCGACACCGACATGATCTACGACCCCGCTACCAAGAGCTGGAAACTCACCGTGGCGCTGACGGGTGATCTCTTTATCAAGTTCCGCGCCAACGACGCCTGGGACATCAATATGGGAGATACCGGCGCGAATGCTTCCCTGGAGTATGGCGGCGATAACATCAAAGTGCCTTCCACGGGCACCTACGATGTCGAGTTGATCCTGGGCATCCCTGGCAACTATACCTACAAGCTGACGAAGAAGTAATTCGCTTTTTTTGGGCACGAGGCAGGAGCCCACAGACGCTGCGGTCTGGACCTGCCCGCGCCAGTTGAAGCCCTGACGGCCATGCCGTCAGGGCTCTTCTATTTTGGGCACAGAGGCAGGCGATGCGCGCCAAATTGAGCGCATCGCACGTCGGAGACGTGCCAATAGGCATTCAAGTCTGCAGACTTGAACGAGCATGGTAGGCAGTCCGCAGACTTGAACGAGCAGGCGCCTACCTCACGCCCCCACGCCTTACGCCTTACGCCCCCCTTTGAACCTTTGAACTTTTGAACCTTTGAACCTTTGACCTTTTCCCACGCCTCAACGCTTCACCATTTTTTTAAACTTCTCGATCTTCTCATTCGGGACTGCCAGGGAGAGCTGGAAATGCTTGATCTTCCAGCCTTCCGAGCCGTGTTCCAATACGCCGGAGGCGCGGCACACGCCCATCCAGGTGTCGAGCAATTCGTCCCACCAGGCGTGGCGGGCATCGGAGGAGACCATGATCCGGCGGTCGCGGGAAGTGAATGCCCAGGCGCTTTCGCGTTCGAAAGCGGATTTGGCCCAGGCTTTGAGTTCGTCGCGCAGCCAGCGCTCGGAAGCGTCGGTACCGATGTATACGCCGTCGGGGGCCATAGCGCCGAAAAAGGCGTCCTCGTCCGCTACCGCAGCGGCTTTGTGCCAGCCGTCGATCAGGGCATGCAGGGCTTTTGCGCGGTCGGGTTCTCCTGTCAGGCAGCCTTCCTTGCGCCGGGTATCGGTGATCTGGATGATCTTCCAGCCATCGGTATCTTTAAACAGGTGGAAGGCGTTCACGCCGCAGTGACTCATTGCGTCGCCGATGTAAAAGGTATACTCCGTCCAAACAGAAGCCAGCCCCTGATCGATGCGGACGTCGTAACTCCAGATGCGCTCGTCGAGCATTTGTTCTTTAGGGGTGCCGATACTGGCAACAAAACGGTTGATGTCGGCATCTACCAGGCGTGGCTTGCCATCGGGGGCGATCATGGTCGTCTGGAGTTGGGCCCGGGGATGAAAGGTAGAGCGCACCATATTGCTGTCGCTGGCCCGCATCCCATCGAACAGGCGCTTCACGACGGCGATGGCGTCGGTTTCGTCCTGTGTGCGCTGCGCATTCAGAAAGAAAGGCAGGAGAAGGAGCAAAAAGAAGAGGATTTTTCTCATTGCAATTGGATTTTAGGTAGTAAGGTATTTTTGGATTTTAAAAAAAGTTCAGGTAAGAAAGAGAATGTTTGTTATTTTTCCCAAAGTATAGCGATTATTCTATTGTCAGGTGTTAAACAAGGACGACCTATGCGTACATGGTACACTCCTGGACGGTATTTTGCCTCTTTTTTTCTGATATTTTCCGCTTTTGCCCCTTTGCAGGCGCAGCAGCAGTTCGCCCTTCTTCCTTCGGGCGATGCCAAAGAGCAGTATTGGGTTGACTCGGTGTTTAACGCCCTGAGCGAAGACCAGCGCATTGCGCAGTTGTTCATGATCCGGGCGCATTCCGATAAAGGCCCGGACCATGTGGCGCAGGTGGAGGCGCTGATCCGCGACTTTCAGGTCGGCTCTCTGTGTTTTTTTCAGGGTACGCCGGAAAAACAGGTGGAACTGATCAATCAGTACCAGCACTTATCCAAATTGCCTCTCATGGTGGCTATTGACGGGGAATGGGGCCTCGGTATGCGCATGAAGGAATCCGCCATGAGCTTTCCACGCCAGCTTATGCTCGGCGCTATACAGAACAACGACCTGATCTACCGCATGGGTCGTGAGATTGGCAGGCAAATGCGCCGCGCCGGCGTCCAGGTGAATTTCGCGCCGGTAGCCGACGTAAACAACAACGCAGCAAACCCGGTCATCCACACCCGCTCTTTCGGCGAAGACAGGTATAATGTTGCCGTAAAAAGCTATATGTATATGAAAGGTATGCAGGACGTCAACGTGATGGCCTGCGCCAAACACTTCCCCGGGCATGGCGATACCGATGTGGATTCGCATTTCGACCTCCCCGTAATCAACCACGACCGGGCCAGGCTGGACAGCATCGAGCTATATCCCTTCCGGGCGTTGTCCGACTACGGCATCGGAAGCATGATGGTGGCGCACCTTCAGGTGCCTGCGCTCGACAACCGGGAAAACCGGCCGACCACCTTGTCCCGCAATACCATCACCAACCTGCTTCGCCGCGAACTGGGTTTCAAAGGGCTCGTTTTTACGGACGCCCTGGAAATGAAAGGCGTGGCCAAACACTACGCCAGTGGAACCCTCGAAGCTGAAGCCCTGCTGGCCGGCAATGACGTGCTCTGCCTGCCGGAAAATATTCCTGCCTCCCTCCGGGAGATCAAAGCGTATATGGCGGACGGACGCCTCGACCGCGAACAGGTCATGGAAAGCGTTCGCCGCGTGCTCCGGGCGAAATACAGGCTGGGGTTGAACCAATGGACCGATGTGCCTGAAGCCAACATACGCAAAGAACTCTCTTCCCCTGAGGCCGAAGTGCTGCGCCGGGAGCTGATCCGCAACGCCTTGACCCTGGTGCGGAACAAGGACGAACTCATCCCTTTCCGCCGGCTCGACACCTTGAATATGGCCTCCCTGAGCATCGGCGCTTCTTCCGAAACGCCGTTCCAGAAACGGCTGGCTTCCTATGGGAAAATGGCCCATTTCCAAACCGGTAAAGACATTTCGTCCGATCGTCAGGCCGAATTGCTGAATCAGCTCGGGCGCCAGGAGGCTGTGATCGTGGGCCTCCACGGCATGAATGCGTCTGCCGCCCAGAATTTTGGCCTCAGCGCCAGCAGCCTGGCTTTTCTCGCCGCGCTGAACCAGCGCACCCGGGTCGTCGTAGTCGCGTTTGGGTCTCCGTATGCCTTGAAAAACCTGGACGATTTCGAATGGGTTCTGCAGGCGTATGAAGAAGATCCGGTCGTACAAGATCTATCCGCCCAGGCGCTGTTTGGAGCGTTTGCGCTCACAGGCAGGCTTCCCGTTACCGCTTCGCCTAAAAGCCGTTACAATACCGGTGTCGAAACGCCATCCCTCAACCGCATGGGGTTTACCATCCCCGAGGAAGTTGGGTTGAACAGCGATACCCTGGCCCGTATCGCCCGGATCGCCAAACAGGCGATCGAGGGCGGCGCTACGCCGGGATGCGTAGTGCTGGTGGCCCGGAAAGGTCAGGTAGTCTACCACGAAGCGTTTGGCGACCATACCTACCTGATCAAACATCCGGTTCAACCCGGCGATGTGTATGACCTGGCTTCCGTGACCAAGGTTGCGGCAACCACTCTTTCCCTGATGCGCCTTTACGAAGAAGGTAAACTGGATATTTACAAACCTTTGAGCGAGTATTTGCCCGAATTGCAAAACACCAACAAACAAAAAGCGGTTATCGCGGATATTATGGCTCACAGAGCCCGCTTTAAAGAGTGGCTTCCTTTCTTTGAAAAAACCATGGCGCCGGTAGAACCTAAAAAGCTGGCCCCTTCGCCCGACTTTTACCATGCTGCGGCAGAAGGCGAGTTTACCGTGCCGGTTACTGAGAAATTATTCTTACGGCAGGACTTTCTGGACTCCATTTGGAATATGGTCTATAGTTCGGAATTACTGGAGGGGAGCGGGTACAAGTACAGCGACCTGGGTTTTTTCCTGTTTGGAAAGCTGGTTAAATCTTTGTCGGGAAAACCGCTCGACCAATTTGTCCAGGAACAGTTTTATCGCCCGCTTGGACTTCAGACAACTACCTTTAACCCCTGGCAATCGATCCCTCTTGACCGGATCCCTCCTACGGAAGAGGATAATTACTTCCGCAAACAACGCATTCAGGGCTATGTACACGACATGGGCGCCGCCATGCTGGGGGGCGTGAGCGGTCATGCCGGGCTGTTTTCCAACGCCAATGACCTGGCCGTGCTGATGCAGATGTTGATGCAAAACGGGACATATGGGGGTGACCGCTATTTTGATCCGAATACGGTAAAAAAATTCCTGACCCGCCACCCCCAAAGCAATCGCCGGGCGATGGGGTTCGATATGCTCCCCATCGGCAGCAAATACCCGCCCAATGTTTCCCCCCGCGTTTCAGAGCGCACCTTTGGGCATATCGGCTTCACCGGAGTATGCGCCTGGGCCGATCCGGAAGAAGAGATGGTGTTCATCTTCCTTGCCAACCGGACGTTCCCTTCCATGCGCAATTACCGCCTCAACAAGCTCGCTATCCGGAACCGAATGCAAAATGCGGTGTACGACGCCCTGTTTAAACGCCCGGAGCCGTTCTATCTTACCAAACTGGAGCAACCGGTGTTTACGATTGACTAAAAAAAAGTTGCGAAGTTGCGGGGTTACGAAGTTGCGAGGTGGCGAAGTAGCGAAGTAGCGACGTTATGCCGTAACAGAACCCGAAGGGGTGGCAAGATTATTGAACCAGGTCACAAATGTTGCAAAACAATGCCGTGAGGAAGTCCGGGTTTAAGATTAGGGGCTTTGTATGGTAAAAGCGTCGCAAAAACGTTAGCTTTGTAAGGACCCAACCTTTTGTTAACCCAAACCCGCAATCCATGTTAACCCGTCTTGAACCCAGCGTGCGCCAGCGTATCCAGACCTGGCTGGAAGGTAATTACGACGCAGAAACCAAAGCCGCAATCCAGGCCCTTATCGATGCCCAGAATGAAACCGAACTGACCGACGCCTTCTACAAAGACCTTGAATTTGGCACTGGCGGGCTCAGGGGCGTGATAGGCGTGGGGTCGAACAAGATGAACAGGTATACGGTAGGCGCCGCTACTCAGGGCCTGGCCAACTACCTCCTCCAAAATTTTCCCAACCAGGAAATAAAAGTAGCCATTGCGCATGATAGCCGGAACATGTCGCCAGAATTTGCCCGTATTGCTGCCGGCGTGTTCAGCGGAAATGGCATCCGGGTTTTTCTGTTTGAGGCGCTCCGGCCAACGCCGGAACTTTCATTTGCCATTCGCCATTTGGGTTGCCAAAGCGGCGTTGTGATCACTGCTTCCCACAACCCCAGAGAATATAATGGGTATAAAGCTTACTGGACCGACGGTTCGCAAGTGGTTGCCCCGCACGATGTCAATATCGTCGCAGAGGTGAATAAAATCCATTCAGTGGATTCGATCCGATTCACTGGGAACCCGGATTTGATCACGATGATCGGAACGGAGATTGATGAGGCATTCCTTCAAACCATTGTTTCCAACAGCATTAACCCTGGCGTCATTCAGCGGCAGAAGGACCTGAAGATCGTCTATACGCCCATCCATGGTACCGGGATCACAATGGTACCGAAAGCGTTGGAACGGTTGGGATTTGAGAATGTGCACATCGTTAAGGAACAAGCTACCCCGGACGGGAATTTCCCCACCGTAGTTTACCCCAATCCCGAAGAGCAGGAAGCCATGACAATGGCAATGAACCTGGCCAAAGACCTTGACGCTGACCTCGTTATTGCAACCGACCCCGATGCCGACCGCGTAGGCGCTGCCGTGAAAAACAAAAAAGGGGAATGGCAGCTCCTCAACGGAAATCAAATGGCCAGTTTGATCATTTATTATCTGCTGCAAGCCTGGAAACAAGCCGGTAAGCTGACGGGAAAGGAATTCGTCGCCAAAACGGTCGTCACCACCAATCTTATCGATGCGATGTGCGCCGCCTACGAAGTACCCTGCTATAACACGCTGACGGGATTCAAATACATCGCTCAGGTCATCCGGGAACTGGAAGGAAAACAAAAGTTTATCGCCGGGGGCGAAGAAAGCTATGGCTACCTTATAGGCGACGCCGTGCGCGACAAAGACGCCGTGGCCTCCTGCGCCATGATTGCCGAACTGACGGCCTATGCCAAAGATCATGGGCTGACCCCGTTTGATTTCCTGACGGAGATGTACATGAAGCACGGTTTCTATTACGAAGGGTTGGTCTCCCTGACCCGCAAAGGGAAAGCCGGCGCGGAAGAGATTCAGCGTATGATGACCGATCTACGGAGTAACCTCCCGGCTTCTGTTGCGGGTTCGGCCCCAATCGAGGTGCTGGACTACCTCAACTTGACCCGGAAGGACCTTCGCAGCGGACAGGTTGCCCCGATTCCGGAAGGAATGGGTATCGAGCGCTCCAATGTGATCCAGCTCATACTGGAGGATGGGACCAAGGTTTCGGCCAGGCCCAGTGGTACCGAGCCCAAGATCAAGTTTTATGTGTCGGTGCATGCGCCCCTCACCCAGGCAGCGAACTTCGACGCTACGCTGGCTTTCCTGAAGGAGAAAGTAAAGATCATTCAACAGGATTTGGGGCTGGTGTAAACCGGTTTTTAGTACCTACCCAAATTCAAATTCCCTATCCATATGACCCGATTTACTGCAACCGTGTGCTTCCTCTTGTTTCAGACGGGTTTATGGGCCCAAACCGCAATCCTCGATTCCGGCGGCCCGTTGATGACCGAACAAGCAGGGTATGACATTACCTTCTACGACCTGAGCGTACAGGTTTTTCCCGACGAACGCCGTATTGAGGGTGTTTTGGAAGCGCGTGCCATTGTAGCCCATCCCATGCACGAGTTCGTGCTGGACCTGGATACCCTGCTGACTGTCCGGAGTATCGAAGAAAGGCTTCCGGGAGGGCAGTATTTGCCGCTGTCGTTCAGAAGAGCCGGAGGAAAACTCTGGATCAATCTGCGCCATACCCGGCAGCGCGGAGAATCGTTCAGGGTAGCCGTGACTTACGGGGGCCAACCCCGGGTGGCGCCAAGGGCGCCCTGGCAGGGTGGGTTCGACTGGAAAAAAACGCCCTCCGGCGCCCACTGGATCGCAACCAGTTGCCAGGGGGAAGGAGCCGATATCTGGTGGCCGGTCAAAGACCATGTATCAGATGAGCCGGATTCCATGGCGCTGCATGTCCGCGTTCCCCAGGATTTGGTAGCTGCCTGCAACGGCAGGCTTTTGCGCACGGAAAAACATGCCGACCAAACGCAAACCTTTCACTGGTATATCTCTACGCCGATCAACGCCTACAACGTCGCCCTGAATATTGCTCCGTACCGGGTGATTGAAGGAAATTATACCAGCGTAGCCGGCGATGCCTTCCCGGTGGTTTTTTACGTTCTCCCGGAGGATTATGACAAAGGATTGAAGCTTTTTGAGGAGATCAAAGACCATATTCGCTTTTATGAAAAGCTCCTCGGCCCGTACCCTTTCCGCAAAGACAAATACGGGGTTGCCCAAACCCCGCACCTGGGCATGGAGCACCAGTCTATTATTGCTTATGGCGCCAACTTCAATAATGGTTCCATGACTGGAGGACGCGACTGGGGTTTTGACGCGCTCCACCACCACGAGTTTGGACACGAATGGTGGGGCAACCTCGTGACCAACTCCGATTGGCGCGATATGTGGATCCACGAAGGTTTCTGCTCCTATATGCAGGCGCTTTACGTCGAAGAAAAACAGGGTAAAGAAGGGTATCAGACGTTCATGAGAAACCAGCGCCGGTTCCCCAATACCCTGGCCGTAGCGCCCAGGGAGATCAAAACGGCGGATGAAATTTACCGGGCGCCGATCTACAACAAAGGGTCCTACATTTTACACGCGCTCAGGGGAGTCATCGGAGACCAGGCATTCTTCAAAGCGCTCCGGCAAATGGCTTACCCTGATCCCGCTCTGGAAAAAATCACCGACGGCCGTCAATGCCGTTTTGTTACGACCGGGGATTTTCTCCTCATCTGCGAAACGGTTTCCGGGCAGGAACTGGATTGGTTCTTCGACGTGTACCTTCGGCAACCGGCGCTGCCAAAGCTGTATTCCAGAGTGGAGGGAGGACAACTCACCTTGCGCTGGGAATCGCCCGAAAACCTGCCATTTCCCATGCCGGTGGAAGTAGAACTAAACGGGAAAAGGCAGCGCATTCAGGTGACGCCTCAGGGCGTCGCTGTGAAGCTGGCTGCCGGGGATCAACCCGTGGTGGACCCGGATCAATGGCTGCTCTGTGAATTGGTTCGTTGAAGAAGGCCTTTTTCTTAAAAACAAAACGTTAAAACCTTTTTTCTCCTTTAACGGGCCAAGTGCGCATTCGCATTGGCAACTTCCGGTTTTTTATCGGAACTTGTAAGAAAAAAGGCATGAAACACTGGTACCTACGCTTTGGCGCCGGGCTTTTTCTGGCCCTTGCCACGGCATCTTTTCCCGGCGCGTATGCCCAAACCAAGAACAGCAACTTTATCCTTCGGGAGGTGGTTCCTTTCGGCGACCAGGGCTTTGTGGCGGTATTTGTGGACGATCCGATAAGTCCCAGAGCGATGCGGCTCAATTTTTTTACCCCCGATAACCAATCAGCTTTCGAACAGGTCGTTTCGCTTGAACGCCAGGGAATCCGGGCTAAATTTGAAGGCGCTTTTGCCTGGAAAGGCCGTCTGCAAGTGCTGACATCCCTTTATTATCCGGGGCCGAAGCGAAACCACCTGTTGCTGCAGCAATTTGCTGTGCCGGATTTTCAGACCACAGATGCGCTGCTGGTAGACGAGGCGTATACGCCGGAACTTTACCGCATCCCGTTTGGGTACTCGCTTTCGCCCGACAGCACCAAAGTGATGTTCTATTCCTGGACATACACCCTGCCGGAGGACCCCGCACGCGTTGCCATTACCGTTATGGATCAGCAACTGGATACTCTTTGGAAGCAGCGGTACGTATTGCCGTACAAAAACGAAAGCCTTTATATCTACAACAGCAGGCTGACCGACGACGGGCGGGCATTCCTCTTGTGCGAGAACTATACGGGAAAAGTGGGCGCCTACATCGACGAAACGAAGATCGACTATTTCGTGCTGGGGGCGGAGAAGGGGGATGAGAACATGCTTATCTACGACCTGAATCCGGCAGAAAAAACCCTGAAAGGCTTGCATATCGATCCGGCGCCGGGAAATGCCATGTCGGGCGCTGCTTTTTACCAGGAGCCTGGGAAGGAAGTGCATCTGGGCGTATATTTCTTTCACATCCCTCCGGCAGGAGGAAAGATGACGCAAACGTTCATCCCGATCGATAAGGAAACTTATCAGTCGGCTTTTTTGTACCCGGGAGGCGATGGGATCTTTAACGCGAACAGACACCGGTTTGAATCCTACGCAGTGAATAGGGTAGAGCGCCTCCCGGATGGCAGCGCGCTGATTTTTGCCCAACAGGAATATTACCAACGCACGGAGAATATTTTTGAATACAACGACGTGCTGGTCATGCGGATTCAGCCGGAAACGAACCGGCTCGAATGGATACGACGGTTGCCGAAACGGCAGGCGGAAACGTATAACGAAAACTTTTTCTCCCCTTTTTCCTACAAACTAATACCGCACGGAGGCAATTGGTATCTGCTGTTCAATGACCTGGCCGAGAACCACGCGTCGCCTGGCGGTCAGCGCAGTCTGGACCGCTACTGGGGGGACGATGGCGTCATGATCGCTGCCGAAATTACGGCATCCGGGCAAATTACGTTGTTTAACCTGACGCGTTTATTGCGTAGCAAATCCATTGCCCGGCTTTGGACAACCCATTGCTGGGATCTTGGCCCCCGGGAGTTATTGGTCTTTGGGGAAGGATCTACGTTCCTCCACAATTTCCTGGTGGGCGTTAATTGGGAAGAACTCCGAAAGCAGCCTTCCCTTAAATGGGAGAATTAGCCATGAAAACCGTAATTTTGTCCCCCTAAATACCAAGTATGGCAAAACAGGCGCCCCGCAAGCCGTCCCAACCAAGGATCCGGATGGCAAAACAAAATATACCCGCTGAGAAAAGATCCCCTGGGAGGAAAGAAGCGGAGCCGGTCGTTGGGATGCGGCTAAATAAATACGTCGCGCATTGCGGCGTGTGCAGCCGGCGCCAGGCAGCCGATTTGGTCAAAGAGGGCGCCGTGACAGTGAACGGGAAAGTAGTTTTGGAACCGTTTTATCAAATGCAGGAAGGCGATGTGGTGCGCCATAAGGGGAAAGTCATCCGTCCGGAGGAACGCAAAGTGTATTTGCTGCTCAACAAACCCAAAGGCCTGATTACAACGGTCCAGGACGAGCGCGGGCGAAAAACCGTTATGGACTTGCTGAATGGGAAAATCGAAGAGCGCGTGTTTCCCGTAGGGCGCCTTGACCGCGACACCACCGGTCTGCTCCTGCTGACCAACGACGGCGAGTTGGCCCAGAAAATGACCCACCCGGGCTTCAAAATGCAAAAACAATACGAGGCCGCACTCGACAAAAACCTCCGGGAAGAGGATCTGCAGCGCATTCGGGAAGGACTAACCCTTGAGGACGGCCCCGTAAAGGTAGATGCTATTCATTATCTTCCGGACAAAGGGAAAAATACGGTCAGTATCCTGATCCACGTGGGCCGCAACCGGATTGTCCGCCGGATCTTTGAGCATTTGGGGTATGAAGTGGTCCGGCTCGACCGGGTATACCTGGGAGGGTTGACGAAAAAAGACCTTCCCCGGGGGTTTTTCCGTCACCTTACCCCAAGGGAAGTGATCATGCTCAAACACTTTACCGGGAAGTAAAGCGGTTATTTCAGGCAGTTGACTTTATGCGCAAAATACCCGGATAAGGCGAGAATCCCCATATACAGGATAAAGAAAGCTGGAAAGCCGTGGTGCTGGATTAGCCACCCGCCTGCCAGGGGAAACAGCGCAGGCAACAGATTCCCCGCCCCGGCAATGCCAGAACACAACGCCCGGTTGTGATTACTAGATAATTCCAGCATGACGCCGTTCATCGAAATGGAGTAGATGGCAACCGAAATTCCTCCAATCAAAAAGACGGGAACTAAAATCCATTTTTCGGGGATGAGCAGAAGCGATAAAGGCAAAAGTACTCCAATGGCCGTATTGCCATATAGCAACGTTCGGTACCTTACGTTTTTTACAAGGAAAAAGATTAGCAGCGAAACGGAGACTAAACCGGTAACTTTAAACAGCAAAAACGTTCCGGTGTCTTCTGCATTGGCTTGAAACGCCGTTTTAGCGTAAAGGGTAACAAAAGGTAAAAAAGCCAGGGTTAGCCCTTGGGTATTGATGAACCCCAGAAAATAGGCAAGCCTTGGGTTTTCCCGTATTTCACGGGACATGACCGACAGAAAATGCCCAAGATTCCGGATCACCATGCCGGAAGGAACCGTTTCTTTAAGTCTCCAGAAACCAAAGGACGCAATGAACAAAGCCAAAGCTCCCATCAGGAACATGAACGCGTAGTTTTTTGGGTAAGCTTCCAGAACCAGTACTCGCTGAGCCAATAAGGCGGAAACAAACGCTCCTATTCCCGTGGCTACCTGCCGGACAGAGAAAAAAGGTTTTCTGGCGGATTCGTCGATCGACTTCCCCAGAATATCCGTGTAGCAGACGCTGGCAAACGCCCCGCTAAGCGAAAAAACGGATAGCAGCAAGATAATGAACCACAGCATCGCTCCTGGCCCGATCTGTGCCGAGAAATACAGCAAGCTCCCCAATCCGATCAGCGAAAGAACGCGCGCGTTTATACCGCCAATGAGATACCTTTTCTTGAATGGCTGGTTGCTCAGGTAGGGGGCGAAAAACAATTGGGTAAAGCTACCTCCACCCAGCAAGACCATGGTGAGCACCCCCAAATGCATGGCATTTCCCCCGGATTCGATCAGCATCGCCGGAAGCACGGTGTCGACGTCCATGAAGTTGGAAGCCAGGGCCAGGAATGTGGTATGCCATAGGAAGGCTCTGAAATTATTGGATGATACGTGCGTGCCGGCCGTCATACCTTTGGCTTGACTTCAATAGGCTGAACCGCCCCGTCCTTGATCCGAAGGATGGGGAAAAAGCCGGCCCGGTTCTCCCAGGTTGACCGAATGACAGGGAAATGCAGCGCTAAGGCAGCCTGGACGTCCTCCAGGGTGTCTCCCCCCAGGAGAATAGGAAGCGCCAACTCGCTTATTCTGGCCACGTTGGGGCCGTAATGTCCGGAAACGATCGCCTGGACGCCGTTTTCCACCAAAAACGCCGCTATAGCAGCTGCTTTTTTTCCATGCCCGTGCCCATGGTGGTGTTCGTGAGAATGATCGTGGTCGTGATGGCCTCCTCCAGCCCCTACCGGATTATCCAGCAGGGCCGTCGAAGAAAAAACGCCATCTGCCAAGTCCAGGACCAGGAAGTGTGTCGCGTCTCCAAAGTGCTGGGAAACAAGATTTTGACTCTGGTCTACTGCAAGCGCAAATCGAAAATTCATAGCATATTTTGGAATAAAGGTACGGTTGGATCAGGCATTCTAAGCGGACAAAGATCACAAAGCGGAGCGGAATGAGAAAGGCAGGCGTTCCCCGGTGTTTCTCCAAAGCTTAATCCACTTTAAACAGCTTCTTTTCGAACGCCAGACGCTTCAAGAAAAAATTGTAAAAAAACACAATCCCGGTAGCCAGCAGCTTGGTGATGTATTGCCGCTCGTTAAAAAAAGCCTGACTCGACAGCAGGAAAATAATACCCGAGCTGATTCCCAATCCTCCTATAGAAACGAGAATGGAAAGCAAAAATGCCTGATAACCAGGCCGCTGGAGCTGGAAAACAAACCGCCGCTGGAGGATAAAATTAATTACCACTGCGATAGAATATGAAACGACATTAGCGGGTACGGGCGCCAGAACGCGGTGTACAAGGAGCAGGTATAGCCCATAATCGACCGATGTGGCTACCAAACCGGATACAGCAAACCGGATCTGGAGAAAAAAAAGCTTAAGCAGTTTTTGAAAAAAGGACTTCATGCCGCAGCGCTTGACCGGGGCAAAGCTAATTGGATTTTTCCAACTCCTGCCGGAAAAACGTGCGGATCTCTTCCCAGTTGTTGACGCGGGTATACCTGGTTTCTTGAATGTTGTGCGAAGCAGTATACAGCAGTCCTTTCCCTTGGAACGTTTCCAGGTTGAAGACGTGATCGTCGATCATATAATCGGCCCGAATGATGCTTTTATCCCCGCAGAATACAAAATTTTGCCATGGGATGAATGGGAAGTGGCGGCCGAGCCAGTCGTGTTTGTCGGGAAGCGAATTGCGAAACTCCTGGGCTGCCGTAACAATATATACTTCGAAGTTGTCCATGAGTTCGCGGACAACCTCCTGGCTTCCTTCCATGACGGGGAGGTCTGCAAAGAAGCCTTCCGTGTGCAGGTGGGTGCGCAAATCCTGAGCGCCAGGCACCTGATAGATTTTTTTGCCCCAATAGTCCTCCTTCCTGAGAAGAATTCCGTATTGCTGATGGTATAAGCCGAGGTATTTAGGCAGGATATCGGCAATGACCTCATCCATGTCAATGGCGATCCTTCGCATAAGAATGGCAGATGAAAGGCCGGAAGAGATCGGGAATTAAGGGAACTTGATCCGGGTTACCCGGCTTCTTCCGGCGTTTATGGTGGTGAAAGGGTTTTAATTCAAAGAAAACTGATGATAAACCTCCGTCGAATTATGGAACATGAGCTCCGAAACATATGGATGCATGTAATCGCAAAGCGGGAAACTGGCAATTATTTCCATGACTTCAAATTCCGAAGCAGCCTCCATCACCACCCAGAGAACGGACCGGTCGATGGACAGAGCATAGGACCGGATCTTCCCCTGTGTCATCAGGCGGTCGACGACCTCACGCTGCTCGGGAATCAATGCCAGAAAATCATCCGACAGTTCTTCCGGGAGTTCAAATTCCACCATGAAGGATTTTTTCATAGAACTTGATTTTGCATGAATCTAAAAAGAAAACGGCAAAGGTGGCACAAAAAGTTGCATTGTTTACATAAATTTAAAAGTACCTGTTTAATCAATATAAAAACCCATCTTCCCCATTTGGTAATCGCGCATGGCTTCCAGGAGTTCGGACTGCTCGTTCATGACGTATGGGCCCCACTGGGCCAGCGGTTCATCAATGGGTTCCCCGGCCAAAACCAAAGCCTGGGTGGGTTCCAGTCCTGTCAGCGAGAACCCGTCGCCGTCGTTTCGGAAATGCAGTAACGTCCCTGCCGGGTATTCAAAGTTGTGGTTGAGTTGGGCGTTGCCGCTAAGCAGGTATACGCAGGCGTTGAAACCCGGAGGAATTTCTACTTCTGTTTCCCCGCCTTGGCCGAGCGCTATTTGAAGAACCAACAGCGGGGTAAAGGTGCGGGCCGGGCCGCGAACGCCCCGGTACGTTCCGGCTACTACTTTGGTTTGGGCAGAGGAATGGGGGTCGGCCAGGATGGGCAACTGATCGCTTTTGATGTCCTGGTAGCCTGGTTCCTCCAGCTTAAACCGTTTTGGAAGGTTGATCCAGAGCTGAATGCCTTCCATGACGCCGCCGTTTTCCAGGAATTCCCTGCTGGCCCGTTCGCTGTGGATAATGCCGCGCCCTGCGGTCATCCACTGGATGTCGCCGCCCCGGAGTATACCTTCATTCCCACGGCTGTCCTTGTGGCGGATGCCGCCGGAATACAGGAAGGTGACGGGTTCGAAGCCCCTGTGCGGGTGGGGTCCGATATCCAGGGGATCTTCTCCCGGCTGGGCCTGGAAGGGGCCGAAATGGTGAAGCAGCAAGAACGGACTGATCTGGGAAACCCTTTCGGTAGGAAGGGACTGTCTGATGCTTATTTTGCCCATTTGCATCCGAGCGGAAGGCAAAATATGCGCCACGGAACGATATTTCATTGGATGTGGATTGATTTATTTTATACAATTTTTTTTTAAAGTGGTTGAATGAATGTGTAATCAAAAAGCGTTTTGAATCTTTTACAAGCGCTGAATAGTGGCGCTGTCGCTCCTTCGTCAGCAAAAAGGTGACATCGGTACATCAATCCGGAATATATTTGCGTTGAATTAAAAACTTATTTCATGAAAAGAATCCATGCGCTTGCGCTGCTTTGTTTCCTGACAGTTAGCGCCGTGATGGGGCAAGCTACCCTCTACTACACCATAAATCTCGGAACCTTTATAGATGCCAGCCGGGATGATTTCCGGGCTTTACAGCCTATCGGGTTTATTTATGCCTACAAGATGGAAAATAACTTCTCTCAGGTATACCTGGGAGGCTATGATACCAAGGAGGCTGCTTCCGCCGCGCTGACGAGAGTTCAGAACGCAGGGTATTCAGCAGCCTACATCCAGGAACGGTTTCTCAAAGACGGGCAAACCGTGACGGTCATTCAGGTCGGTACCGCAGATATCCGCCAGCCGGTTAACTGGGAAAAATACGCCGCGATACCTGAACTATGGGGGGTTGCCAGCGGCGATCAACTTAAGCTGGTAGCAGGGCCATATAACAACCTGGATGAGGCCCGGCAATCCCTTCCAGGGATTCAAAAGCAGGGATTCAGAGACGCTTTTATCCGTAATATCAACAGCATTTTTTTGATCAAAATTGGCACGTTTGAAACGGGCAGCCAACTCAAACAACCCCTGATCCAGTTTAAATGGAACGGCGAACGAGAAACCGCAGCAACGCAAAAGACTCCTCCTTCCGATCCTCCTGCCTCATATGATTACACAGAAGGGAGAAAATCTCCGGCTACCGTCCCTCCTGGGGTCCAGGCAAAAACGCCGGCGCCGGATGTTCGGGAGTATGAGGCGCTGACGGAGCCTTTGCCAAGCGCCTCCAATATCCGGAGCAATGTCAAACGCAGGGCTGCTATCGAGCTTCAAAAGCTCCTGAAGGCAGAAAATTTATACAAAGGCAGTCTCGACGGGTACTACGGCGCGGGTACGGCAACCGCTTATCAAACCGCTTTGCAAAACAACCGGGAACTATTTAAATACCGGCTGCTTATTCAAAATGCGTCTCTTCCCGGCAGCGCAGGGTACGGCGATCCCCTGCAAAATGCGATCAACCGCCTTCCCGGTGATAGCCGCTCGGCGGTGGTGCTGGAGAGTTATAACCATCCGGTTGCGAAAGTCTATCAGGCGTATCAGATCTTTATGGCTTTTGGGCCGGGCGCCGATGTAAACAATCTGATGAACGCCGCTATTCGCCAGGCTTACCTGAATAAGCCGCTCAAGGTTGTTCCTCCGTTTGACTACCGGGCCTCCTATGCTTATAACGACCTGAATCAACTCATTCAGCATATTTACTATGTACATGCCGCGCCGGATGTTAGCTATGCGATTCCTTGCTGGCTTTCTTCCACCCATCCTCAGGAGGCTGCCAGAGCACAGGCTTCTCTTGGAAATTACGGAAGCGCAGGGCTTAATGTCCAGCCTTGCGATCCGTTCTCGGAGTGGGAAGAGGTGCGCCTCCTCGAAGCGCTGGCAGCAGATATGGGCGCCTCTGCCCCTAATCCGGCTCAGATTACGGAAGCTGCCTCTGCACGGGCTGCCTTATTCCTCGCCAACCGGCCCATGAGCGCTGCGGCAGAGCGGGAGATCGAATCCTGGTATGCTACGCTGATGACCAATCTAACCAATTGGGGTAACCGCGATCCCCTGCACCAAAAAATGACGGTAGCTTTTAAAATCGCCTTTTTCCAATCCTGTATCCGGATGGAAGACTTTTACATGGATAAAGGGTTCGGATCGGAAGAAGCGAAGGCATTGGCGCTGGCTACCTCCCGGGCAATCGTTGGGCCAAGTTTGACGAGGTTTCAATAAACGCTACCGTACGGCTTCAAACCGCATGTCCAACCGGCAGGGAATAGAATAGGGCGACAAGTCGTAGAGATAAAACCAAATCTCCAATTTGAACCGTTCTTTTGACAGGTTCCGTTTGGCATTAACCAGCGTGGGAAGCAACCGGATCTGAGAGCCGATCCGGTTGCGCTGCAAGTCGTTGATATAAAAGACTTCATCCGCCGGCGTACAGGAGTTGGAGCCTTGCGGGCATATCCGCACAGAAACTTCCTGAATGAAATCGAGATCGGTATCGTCCAGCGCCCGGATATTTGCAGATAAAGGCAGAATGGCGCCAATCGCAGAGGTATCGGTGTTGTAGGTGGTAAGGTAGTAGCGCAGGTTGCTGGAAAAATCATCCAGCACCAGGGCCCTGGGCACCGGACCTGGAGAAAGGCCCGCCGGGATGGAAAACGGAATATTAGGGTAGTCCATTTCAAAAATCCGCTCCCGCTGGTCTTTTTGGCATGAAGCAAGGGCGAAGAAGACCATAGCTGCCGCAACCAGCCTGAGGTACTTTGCCAGACGTTGCGGCCTGCAGTCTGGCGTTTTGTTTTGATTGCCTGTTTGAAGCTGCCGCAATTGGTTTTGCCTATGCCGTTGCGCGCCTCCCAGTCTCCTGAGGGAGTTTTGCCATTTAGAATGCACAAAGCCTGCCGCCGTGGAGTATAGGATCGTCTGCATTTATTCCGTTTTCCTATTAAACGAAGTTTTTCATATAAACTTTTTCCTTCTGGCTATCTTGGGTTCAAATTTCCGCGTGCCATGGGGGAGCAAAAGGTAGTTTCCATTTCCGATCAGGCGCTGCGTCAGCATTTTACCCGGAGTTTGCTGACCGACCTGCAGGCTCTGGATTATTTGCTCGAACACGATGTTTTTGAGCGGGGAGTCACCCGGATAGGCGCGGAGCAGGAACTCTTTCTCATCGACGCGCGTACCCTCAAACCTTCCCCCCTGGCGATTGAAGCACTGGAATTGTTGAAGGATAATTCCGCTGTGGTGACAGAACTAGCCCGCTTCAATCTGGAGGTGAACCTTCAGCCCAGGATTTTTGAGAAAACCTGCCTCCTGGAAATGGAGCAGGAGATTGAAACCCAACTTCAGGCGATCAGAAAGGCCCTGAGCCCTCATGGCGCTACGCTGATTCTGACGGGTATCCTTCCTACCATACGGAAACACGACCTCGAACTGCACAATCTGACGCCTTTGGAACGCTACCGTTTGCTCATTGAGGCAATCCATGCCGAACTGACCGGGCAGGCGTTCGAATTGCGTCTGCACGGGATCGACGAATTGCTGGTCAAGCACGATTCCCCGCTGCTGGAGGCATGCAATACCAGTTTTCAGGTGCACCTTCAGGTGGCGCCCCGGGATTTTGCGCCGATGTACAACATCGCCCAGGCCTTGTCCGGGCCGGTGCTGGCTATCGCGGCCAACTCACCCATCGTATTTGGCAGAAGACTATGGCATGAAACCCGTATTGCCCTGTTTCAACAATCGGTCGATGTGCGCACCACCCACGCTCATTTACGGGAGCGAAGCCCCAGGGTGAACTTTGGCGCCGGCTGGCTGGAACATTCCATCCTGGACATTTACCGCGAAGATATAGCCAGGTTTCGTCCTCTGATCTGTATGGATATTGCCGAAAATGCATTGCAGGAGATTGGCGCAGGGCGCATTCCCAGCCTAAAAGCGTTGCGGGTACACAATTCCACGGTATACCGCTGGAACAGACCCTGTTACGGCATCAGTCCCAATGGGGCGCCCCATTTGCGTATCGAAAACCGGGTATTGCCGGCAGGGCCTTCCGTTCCGGATCAAATGGCCAACGCCGCCTTGTGGCTGGGCGCAGTGACAGGCTTTTACGAAGCCTATCCCGATGTCCGGCTGAAAATGAGTTGGGAGGACGTGCGGGACAATTTTGAAAAAGCCGCCCGTTTTGGGATTGACACCAAGTTTACCTGGTTTAACGACCAAAAGATCTCCGCCTGCGACCTCATACTCCACGAACTGCTTCCCCTGGCCAAAGCCGGACTTCAAAAACAAAACGTTGATTCTGTCGATATAAACGCCTACCTCGGCATCATCGAAGAACGCGCCCGGCATCACCGCAACGGCGCCCGCTGGCAACTTCGCGCCTTCACCAAGCTCAAGAAGGAAAGCAACGCCGACGAAGCGCTTCGGGTAATGACCGCTAGCATGCTGCAAAACCAAACTCAAGGCAAACCTGTACACACCTGGGATATGCCCGAACTGACTGATCTGGATAATTACCAACCCGCCAACCTGCGCGTGGAAGCATTCATGCAAACCGACCTCCTCACGGTGCAGCAAGATGATCTGATCGAACTGGCTGCCCAACTCATGGACTGGAAGCGTATCCGCTACCTGCCGGTCGAGGACGCCAAAGGCCATTTGTGCGGCCTGGTAACCTCCCGGCTGGCTCTTCGCCATTTCATGAAACTGGGCGCCCCGGACGAACGGGAAATGACCACCGTGCAGGACATTATGATTGCCGCCCCAATATCTATTCAGCCACAGACCACCGTCCTGGAAGCTATGCGCCTGATGCAGGAAAAACAGATCGGCTGCCTTCCCGTGGTGGAGGACGGAGAACTCATCGGGATGATTACCGAAGTGGATTTCCTTCAGATTACCGCCCGGCTCATGGAGCGGCTGGGGTGACCCTGCTCTTTAAGGGGCTGTAATGTTGATCTTTAAGACGGACATGGACCCTCCGCCTTTCATATTGGTTGCCTTTCCAGTGAAGGTATAGCTGGCATCGGTCAAGGTTCCCGCCGGCGGGCAGGCAAGGTTCACGTTGACTTCCGTACGGGGGAGGCTCCAGGACTTCAGGGCGCAGACCGTCAGAAAACTCAGGTCTTGTTCCACCTTGGGAATTAACGCGGTGGCGCTGATTGGTCCGGAAGGCGTACTGCAGGCTTGAACCCAGCTGCCTTCCATGCTGGTCGTCTTGATGCCGCTTTCTTCGTCGGTAGCTACCCACTGTACCGTCACTTCATCGGTGGTTTTCACCGTAAGGGTGTTCGACGGATCTTCGTAAGGGGTCATAGAGGAAATAGGACCGGACGGGGTGACGGTCAGCACGGAAACCATCCATTTGCCCTTTGGCGCTGTGGCATCTGCGGCGGGAATGGCTACCAAAGCCGGATCGCCGCAGGATGGCGTGCAACCCATATTCCAGGAGGCGGCCAGGGCTAGAAAATAAAAGCTTTTCAAAAAGGATTTTTTCATTGTAGTCAGTTTTAAGTTTGATATCAGGCAGAGGCTTAAGGAAGGCAACAAATCAAAATCAGAAAAGGAGGAAGGGGAAACGCTAGCGGTTTGATCCAGGCAACGCTACTGGAAGCTATCTCAAAACGTTGGAATGCTGCTTAATCCGCGGTTGGGCCTCCCCCCAACCCTCCAGACGCTGCGGTCAGGACTTGTAGCCTCCAAAGGAGGGGGAGCGGTACCGTTTTAGACAATGAAACCATAAATCTGGCGCTTTCCCTTCCCTTGCGCACACCGTTCCCCTCCTTTGGAGTGCGATCCGTCCAGACCGCAGCGTCTGGGGTTCGGGGAGGCCGCCCACACCCTGGACTGGGTTTTGAGAAAACTTCTTTCATGAATCCCGGTGACCTTAGCGATACCTTCTCAATTTATTCAAAAATTTCTTTCGGAGAAATAGCGGTTGGCAGAATTTCTTTGAATAAAATACGGGGTTGCTTTTTATTGATTTGGTTTTTTGGGTTGTTAATGCCAACAAAAAATAAAATTTGAAAAGATTGATAAAATTTTCTTTGGATAAATGGGCGATTTGATTGAACAAATTTCCGGCTTATCCCATCTTATATTGGAACGCATTTAAAAGAAACAGCTAATTATTTTACCTTTGCAGGGCTTTTCCAAAATGTATGGAGCAAAGATCCATGATTGAGAACAAATAAAACCTGAACGATTATGCCATTCGATCTTTCCATGATCCAGGCGGTTTATGCTGCTTTCCCCAAGCGCATCGAAGAAGCCAGAGCCGTATTAGGCCGTCCGCTTACCCTGGCCGAAAAAATCCTTTACGCGCACCTCCACGCCGATTCCCCGCTCCAGAGCTATCACCGGGGTAAAGACTATGTGTTTTTCGCTCCTGACCGCGTAGCGATGCAGGATGCGACCGCGCAAATGGCGTTGCTCCAGTTCATGATGTGCGGCCGCGAAACGACGGCGGTGCCCTCCACCGTTCACTGCGATCACCTGATCCAGGCGGAAGTAGGCGCTGAAGAAGATTTGAAGACCGCCCTCAGCGGCAACTCGGAAGTATACGACTTCCTGGCCACGGTGTCGAATAAATACGGTATCGGCTTCTGGAAACCTGGCGCAGGGATCATCCACCAGATCGTTCTGGAAAATTACGCGTTCCCCGGCGGTATGATGATCGGCACAGATTCCCATACCCCCAATGCGGGCGGATTAGGGATGGTGGCGATCGGGGTCGGCGGCGCAGACGCCGTGGACGTCATGGTGGGCATGCCCTGGGAACTGAAAATGCCCAAACTGATCGGAGTAAAGCTCACGGGAAAGATGTCGGGATGGACTTCCGCCAAAGACGTGATCCTGAAAGTGGCCGGCATCCTGACTGTTAAAGGCGGTACCGGCGCCATTGTGGAGTACTTCGGCGACGGCGCCGAGTCGATGTCCTGCACCGGCAAAGGCACTATTTGCAACATGGGCGCCGAGATCGGCGCAACGACCTCTACGTTCGGATATGACGACTCCATGAGCCGCTACCTGCGCGCTACGGGAAGAGCGGAAATCGCCGACCTAGCCGACGGCATCCGCCAGCACCTGACCGGCGACCCGGAATGTTACGCCCATCCGGAAAAATACTTCGACCAGGTGGTCGAGATCGACCTGAGCACATTGGAGCCTCACATCAACGGCCCCTATACGCCGGATCTTGCGTGGCCGATCTCCAAATTTGCCGAAGCGGTCCGGGAAAACGGATACCCCCAGAAACTGGAAGTGGGCCTGATCGGCTCCTGCACCAACTCCTCGTACGAAGACCTCGACCGGGCCGCATCGGTTGCCCGGCAGGCGAAAACGAAGAAACTGAAAGCCAAAGCGGAGTTCACCATTACCCCTGGTTCGGAGCAGATCCGGTACACCGTAGAACGCGACGGCCAACTCGCCGTTTTTGAAGAAATCGGCGGCGTGGTCATGGCGAACGCCTGCGGCCCCTGCATAGGCCAATGGGCCCGCCATACCGACGACCCCAACCGGGCCAACTCGATCATCACCTCCTTCAACCGCAACTTCTCCAAGCGCAACGACGGCAACCCGCAAACCCGCTCCTTCGTAGCCTCTCCGGAAATCGTCACCGCCATGGCTATTGCCGGCGACCTGACGTTCAACCCGCTGACCGACACCCTCGTCAATGAAGAAGGGCAGGCCGTCAAGCTGGACCCGCCCAGCGGGGTGGAACTGCCGTCGAAAGGATTTGCCGTCGAAGACGCCGGCTTTGTCGCCCCGGCGATCAACAGCTTCGCTATTGAAGTCAATGTAGCGCCGGATTCAAACCGCCTCCAGTTGCTCGATCCGTTCAAGCCGATCACCGCCGCCCAACTCAGCGGCATGCGCATTTTGATCAAAGCCAAAGGCAAGTGCACCACCGACCATATCTCCATGGCAGGCCCCTGGCTCGAATTCCGCGGACACCTGGAGAATATTTCAAAGAATACCTTCATCAGCGCGATCAACGCCTTTAACGGAGAAATGAACCACGTGCTGAATTACGTGGAAAACAAATACCTGGCCGTGCCGGACTCCGGCATCGCTTACCGGAATGCCGGGATCGGGACCGTGGTCTTCGGCGAAGAAAACTACGGAGAAGGGTCTTCCCGGGAACACGCCGCCATGCAGCCCCGCTTTTTGGGCGTTAAGGCCGTTATCGTGAAATCCTTTGCCCGCATCCACGAAACCAACCTGAAAAAACAAGGCATGCTGGCCCTGACCTTTGTGAACCCGGAGGATTACGACAAGATCCGCCAGGACGATACGATCTCGATCCATGGGTTTGAGTCTATGGCGCCGGGCGTGCCGCTTCGGGTGGAATTGCATCATGCCGACGGGACGGCGGATTCCTTCGACGTAGCGCATACCTACAACGAACAGCAGATTGAGTGGGTTCGCGCCGGCTCCGCGCTGAATAAGATCCGCTCGGAGATTGGGGTAGGGTAGAGGCATTCTGAGTAGTGCAGAACGAGGGCCCGTCTTAAAAGGCCGTTATATTCCCCCTGGGTGAAAATAACGGCCTCTTGTGACGGGCCCGCTTGTTTTGACGCCTTTTGGAACAATCATTGGCGAAAAACGGGTTTTTAGCTATCTTGGTTTTTATTCAAACCTATTTCACTAAAACCGTTATTAACATGCTCAAGGAATTCAAAGCGTTCGCATTGCAGGGCAACATGCTCGACATGGCCATCGGCATCATCATTGGCGCGGCATTTGGGACCATTGTCACGTCTTTGGTTAATGACATTCTGATGCCTCTTTTGGCGGTAATTTCCAATAGCCCGGATTTCAGCAACCTGTTTGTTCTGCTCAAAGCGCCCGAAGGCGCCGACGTCAATATGGCCTCAGTAGACGATATCCGCAAAGCGGGAGGCGTGGTACTTGCGTATGGAAGTTTCATAAACGCGATCATCGCCTTTTTGATCGTAGCCATTGCCCTGTTCTTTGTGGTGAAAGGCATGAACAAAATGAAAAAAGCAGAAGCGCCGGCCCCCGCAGCACCTGCCGGCCCAACAGCCGAAAACCTGCTGGCGGAGATACGGGATCTGTTGAAGAAGGGATGATTAGGGGCGTAAGGCGTAAGGCGGAAGGGGTTGGGGATTCTCAAGCCCTTTCGCGTCGGGTATAGCTCCACCTGGTTCGGGTAGGCGTGTTAGGCCAAGGGTTCTTTTTTTAACGCATTGGTGGTATATAAATCCGGGCTTTCAACATGGTGATGGCCCTGAAAAAAAGGAAAGAAAATTATTCTTAACCTTTACTTTTAATTGTGTCTGAAAAGGGGAAGGCTTCACTTTCACTTGGACAAAAAACAGGCTTGGATAAGCTATAAAACCTGCCTGTTTTGCGGTCTTGAGAAGACTAGGCGGTTGACCACAAATTTCTTTACCTGTCTAAATGTTAGCAGCTTATGAATTTTTCAGGATCGACTACTTAGGGGGCTCTTTGCTATTGATTTATGCACTTTTCTTGCTGTAAGACTTTCAAAATCATAAGTCAAGGTCAAGTCAATAAATTGGTCTTCTTTTATCAACTTATCAAATTTTGCTTTTAGCTTTCTATATTCAGTGTCGCTTCTTTGAATTTCTCTTCTTTGGATAGTATAATGTCTCAAAAAGTATTTGACTCGATGAGGTATCGTTTTTTCGTTAAGCACATCATCCGTAAATTGATTTTCGTGGATGATTTTCTTAGCAATATCCCAATCTTCTGGATAATTAATACGCATTTCTCTATATTCTTTCTGCCATAGAGGAGTATACCCTATCTTGTCATCATCCCTAAAATCATACCTGTAAACTATATATGTTTCAGGCATATAAAGTATTTCAAAATATTCTTCTAAATCTTTACCGAAAGCAGCCTCAAAGAATGAAGACTTTTCATTTTTGGAAGCTGGCGCAACAATACCTTTTGTTACATTAAGAATTGATTGAATGGCTCGGATGAATTTTTTATTCCAAAAATCCCCAGTAAATTCTCTATGCTTTGCTTCTTCCCCGAATAACGGTATGTATTTCATGGGAAATGAAAAAATTTGAATATCTAATTCTTTGCATAGATTGACATTGATCTTCAAACGCTCATACAAATCTTCAGGCTTATCTTTGAAGTTATACAAAATATAGTTCGATAGTTCTCTTATTCCATATTTTGCTGCTAATTCCACAGCAGCAACGTATTGTTTTTTCAGGCCTATATAATCAAAAGCAATTCTCAATGGGCGAATGGGAATTTCGCTCATTTTCTGCATTATTTCCTCTGTGACGTAACGGCAATCAGTGCCCTGATTAAAATCGACATATCTCAAACGAGGTGTTTTGGGCCTATACTTTTCATATGTTTCTTCAATAAGTGGGTAAACACTTAATAGGCCTTCTTTGGTCGTTGTTTCAAAGTTTAATAAATTGTACTGAGCAAGTGTAATGTAGTAATCTTGAGCAACTTTTTTGCGAAGTCTTGGTATCAACGCGTGGATTAGTCTAAATGCTCTACGCATAAACCCATGGTCATTGTAGCCACTTACCAAATTGTCAATTGCGATTTTTAATTGATTGGGTTCAATGTAAGTTGCACCTTTGTAGAAGCCCATTGATTTTATTTCATCAACGATTTCGATAAATTTTGGCGACGCTAATACATTATTGTCCATTAATAAAAGGTTCTGCTGTTCGCCAAACCTATTTTTAATGTCCATAAACTTATCAAATGTTTCAATTTTCGGTTTATAGGTGGGTTCAAGAATAGGAACTGAACAAAAAGCACACTTCCGAGTACAGCCTTTGGTCATAAATGTAAAGTATGCGCTTCTCGTCGGGTAATCGTATTCGATTTCATCTAAAATGGAATAGTCCAAAGGAAGATTATCAATTATTATGTCTTTCGCAATAGGGTTATTTGGGTCTAACATTCCTGCCTTATCTAAAAGCCCTTGAACTGGTTTTATGCCTGTTGCTTCTTCAACCTCTTGATGAAGAAGGGAAGCAAGTACACCACCAATAAAAAGTTGGTCAGGCTGCTTAACTAACTTTTTACAGAACTCTATCGTTTCTATGGTGATTTTCCAATAAAAGGTAAATAGCGTGGTTACATAAATTCTATCAAATTTTGGTAATTTGGCATAGAGTTTTTTCTTGAAAATGTCAGCGTAGTCAGATAGTTTCCCAAGAACAAGAAGTTCCGCCTTACTATCCTCCAAGTTTAAATCATTTAAAAGTTGGCTGTTCTTTGTCTTGATAAATTTCTTGATAATTGCTTGTTTGACTTTCCAATTTATTGAGGGGTCTATAAAATTCAAATCTTGTAGGCAATCTTGCCAAAGTTCATCAATCACCAGGTCTTTTAAGTCTCCTTTAAAAAAACGCACCTTGTCCCCAAGCATACGGTGGTATGTGGCAATTTTCATCAACCCGATAGGCGGGTATTTATTTGAGTAGTTGGGTTCTATGAGGAGGATGTTACGCATTAAGACTTGGATTTAAAAAATCAATTTGTGATTTTATCTGTTTTTTTGCTTGATTTAACAAATTGTCATAAGTTAAAACGTTGATGTTATTTTGGTCTGCGCAAGCCCTTTTCCATTGCTCTACGCTAATTTGAGGTGTTCTATCAACAACCAAATTCAATGAAGGTTCATAATACTCGATGCCTTCTTCAGCAAAATACTTTCTAACTTTATCCTGTTGCAAAATACGCTGGTAGTTCCGCAACTGAGAGATAGCACCAGATAACTCCAATGTGAATGTTGGGACATCTCGATAAATTTTTACTACTTGCATGTTCTTTTTAGTTCAAATAAGTCCCAGTCTTGAGAAAGGATGTTTCTTGCAAAGATATCTAATCTTCTTTCTTTTTTGGCGATGTCGCTCTCTGGGAATTTTAGCCAAATCTGGGTTTCAATTCTATCGTAATGACTACCAAGTATTAATTGATAGTGCGCCGCAATGAACTCCTCCAACTGATTTTCTGAACCTTCGTTAACCACGTTCTCAAACTCTTTAAAACAGAGTAATTGTTAATAAGTTTAGTTGTTACAACTGTTTCTAAAGGACTTAAGTAGTCGATCCTTAAAAACTCATTCCCAATTTATCAATCCCCATTTTACTGGGTAAGTATCTATTCCAGATCAACACTTCCAGTGTCAAAAAATCTGATTTCAGGCGATCTGCAATACGTCTCAGACCTGAAAAAACCAGCCATGAAAAAGCCTCCCGCAGCTTTTTCATGTATTTTTTCAAATTCCACGCACTGCAGGCCAGCAACACATTGATCTGATCTCCTGCTATGCCCTTGTAAAAACTTCGGCCCATTCGATGATCCGTTTTTAAATGGCCGATCAGCGGCTCTATCGCCGCTCGCCTGCGGAACATCTTGCGCAATTTTCGTTTCTCATACGCGCTTTGATTTTTCTTCCCCGCGCCGGGTGTGGCAATCTCCGTATCTCCAATCCGATTTACCCCACGATAACCCCGATCGGCCACCAGCCGCTTGGGGACAGCCCCAAACAATCGTTCGATCTGCTTCAATGTCCTTTGCAGGGTATGGCCATCGTAATCGTTCTTTTCCATACAATACGCGCTGGTGATCACTCCGCTATCGATCCCGCTGGTGATGCTTACCTTCGTACCAAACTCATATTCCTTGTGCTCCTTGCCTTTGGCTATGCAATACGTGTGCGGCGCATGAAACGAATAAATTTTATCCGTGTCCTTTTTCCGCTGCCGCAACTGCCGTTCAAATAACTTTAATTTTTCAAAATACAGGATGTGTTCCGCTTTGTCTAATTTCCGGCCTAGTTCCCGCACCAGGCGCCCCGCTATCGTCTTGATCTGCCGTCTGGCGCTGTTTGCTTTTTTCTTCCGCCGGGGATGATGCCCAAAGCGCGACTGCAACAGCAATTGCTTCAATTTCCTCGGATAGCGCTGCCGCAACACGATGCCTGTCTCATCCGCAATCCGCACGCAGGATTTGATGATCTTTACCTGAAGTTTCGTATCTGTCGGATACGTGATATTCGTCTCGTGCACGGTCGTATCCGTAACTTGCGTATCTTCCTTGCCCACATCCCCGAGCATCTGGGCCGTGTATTTCAAAATCTTCTCAAACCCGTCAGGACCAATGCGGTCGCGAAAATGAACCAGATCGCTCGGATCGCAAGGCCCTTTCCATTGAAACGAATCCATTCCGCTGAAATACTGGTAATACGGATTTTGAACCCAGGCCGCGATCACCGTTTCATCCCCGTGATGGTACAGGTGTTTCAACAGCAATAAAGACACCATCACCCGTATCGGCGCAGCAGGACGTCCGGTAGTGGAATACAGCGATGAAAATTCCTTGTCAAAATAATTCCAATCAATCTGCCCTGCCAAAACTGCCAATTCCTCCTCCGGATTAATCATTTGAATTAAATTCGGAGTAAATAAATTCGTCTGCTTCTGGTCCCTGAGATGCCCTTTCATAATTTGCAAGGTTAATTTTTCTTGCAAAACCGTACAATTAATCTCGCGTTTATCTGGCTCAATGTTAGTGATTTATGAATTTTTAAGGATCGACTACGATATCATTATAGGTATAATGACAAATAATACTTATATTATCACTAAAATCATAACCTTATGGAATTGAAACTAACCAATCATCACCTTTTGTAAATGTTCTAATGTTAATAAGCAAGAGTGTCTTTGGAAGCATATCGCTAGGCAAATCAAAATCGTCGCAGTCAAATCCCAGATCATTTGACATATACCTATTAAATGCAAATTTATTAAAATTTGATAAAATACCAGCGGCATGGTCGTGAGAGATCATGCGCTCGATTTGAGCGTTATTGTTCCCGAAACTGAACTCCTCATTAGGCATTTTCCTTTTATTTGCCATTAATTATACTTTTGAACGATTCGTTTCTTAAGCATCTCTGATGTGTTAAAATCAAGGATTTCTTCCATGATGTCAAAGATTTCTAATACGATCTTTTCCTGATCCTCGTTAAGTTTTGTAAAGGTTGGTGGATCGTATTGTGAAACTTTTACTTTTTGACTATCAAGTGGTTGTATGGTAGTATCATTGTTTCCAATAATGTTTTGGTATAAGTTTTTTACCGGTGCTATATTCTTAGATTTCTTTTCAATTTTCTGAATGACCTCTTTTGCTTTAACTGCCTTTTTTTCCAATTCCATCAGCCTGTTTAAATGGAACGTTTCTGTGGCTACATTGTCAAATAAGCCTTTTTGCTCCATAAACTTTTCACGCTCTATCTGATAGGTCTTTATTTCTTGTAATCTGTTATGCAATTTAGAAGCAGTTTGAGCAAGCCTGTTTTCTAAATTTTGCGCAGTAAAAACCTTTTTTGCATTTTCCTCAAACCGTTTAAGCGTTGAGTTTTCATTGAAATAATCTCGCCTTGCATTAGGTACGAATCCTTCGTTTACAGTATGGATCTCCCCTATAAACCTTAGATTGGTTCTTTCCATGTCAAAAAATCTTTTACATGTAGATTCGTCTCCTAAAGTAATATTTTTTGTCCGTATTCTTAAGCCTCTTTCGATATTCGACTCAGGAATCACAACATTGCTATTGTTTCTGTACCCATACCAACAAATTGCCAGCAATTCCTGTGTATCATTCGTAATGTCCACGAAGTCAACTCCGATGATATTTGAGGCTTCTTCATTTTCGTCATTGAATTTATCTTTATAAGCTTTGAAAAGCGGGATATTATTAACGGTTATATTGTATTCATCTACAATTAGGTTTTTGCTCTGGAAGTGATCCTTTATTTCTTTACTATAAGAGAATAATGAGTTAAATGGTATGGGAGCCACCATTGACAGATATTGCTGAACCTTAATTACATCTAATACTTTATCTACGTTCACATCTTCGAGAATTACTCGGAAATAGTGCTTATTTAAATCATCTAGGGTTTTTTCAAAAGTAGTGATAACACTGATTGCAGCAGCAGCGTCAGTAGTATCTCTCTTGTTTTCAATTATTCTTTTTAATAGTTTTGCATCAAGTACTATTTTGCTGCGAGTCGCTTCATCTTTGAAACTAGTTTCAAAGATGAGCCTGTCACAATATCCCAGACCACCGAGCCGCCCAATCCCCCTGAACCCCCTCTGCTTAGCGCTGTCTTTTTGAGAGTTAGCAACATCGCCCAGAAACTGTAACGCATCCTTTTGTGGTATCCCGGTTGCATTATCAGTAATTACAATTCGCTTCTGCTCAACATCAATCTCAATTTCCACCTTGCCATCGCTTTTAGAAGGCAAAATACCCAACCGTACTGCTTCGTCAATTTGGTCAACGGCATTTTGTATATACTCACGGAAGATGAATCTGGCATCATCGTACATACCTGATGTCAGCGTTTCTAAAACTGTTTTACCTATTGTTGGCTTAAAATTTTCTTCCATTTTTATTGAATCTATTTTTTATCTCATTGGGGATATTGCTCCCTTCGTCTGACACATTAAACCCGTGATAGGTGCCGTCATTTGAGTCAACAAATTTGACGTAAATTTGGTTTTCAGCATCAAAGTTATAGTAATCATTACCTAATAAGTATGAGCTCTTTAAAAGATTTTGAGCTTTTGTTGTGTCGCCAGCCCTCTCATTATAGCAACTCAAAGGAGAAATTTTGCCACCTGCCTTGTACTGGTCGTGCTTAGGGTTATGTTTAAACTTGATTTTGTAATTATCAAAAAACTGGACTATTTCAGCCTTTGATTCATAAAAAAGTGAATCTACCTCAATTTGATTTGTCTCCGTTGTTATGAACAGATTATTTGTATGGTTGTGAAAATAATTGTAAGCGATGAATTTATATCCAATAATCGCGTTCCTATTTATATGGAATATTTGGCTGTAAGATTCATTTTTAAGGTCATCGCTAAAATAATTTTTTACGAGATTGGGGTTCGTCGAAATCGATGAATCATCTCCATCTTCGTATGGAATCCAAAATACATTAGTTAAAAAAGATAATGTTAAGGTGCAGTAGTCAGGGTTAATAGCATTAATGTTACTGTAAGGAAAATCCAACATTAACAAATTGTACAATTTTTCTCTCAATAGAATTGGCACTCGATTATCCGCCACCTGTTCGTAAACAATAGGTGCCAAATCAATCAGTTGATAGTAGCGATGTTTGTTTGTGTTAAAATCTACTTGATCCCAAACAAAAGTTGAGATGTCTAAAATTGCTGTAAAATTCTTCATTTTTTGGAACTTAGTCGTTTTTTCATTTGTGCTTTAAGAATCGCCCTTAATTCTACATCGGGCTTTTCTATGAAATCCTCGGGGAAGTAATCTAATCCACCCATATCGTCAATTTTAATACTCCTAAATATCAAACCAGAAGATGAAGTTTCGATGAAGGTTAAGGCGACTTTATCTTTTATCAAATTGCTTTCATCTTCAGCAATTCTTCTTCTTAGCCTTGTAATGAAATGGTCACTGTGTGTTTCCACTATAACTTTTTTACCTTGTTGTACCATGCAAATCATGAAGTCAAACAAATGGCTTTGTAACTTTGGATGCAGGTGTACTTCAGGTTGTTCGATGATTAATGTTTCACCATCTGGCATTCTCAATCCTTCTATAATAATTGGCAATATCTGGCTTATACCGAATCCGACATGCCGGATATTAGATTCAACCTCCATAAAATTTTTTACATATACAACATACGAATCGCCTATCTTTTTAGAATAAATGTCGGCACACAATTTGAATTTTTCACACATCCAATACTTGACAGCATCCATGAATGTACCGTTTTGTTTAGTGTATTGCACTGATTCAGTACCTTCTTTAATTATCCAATAGGAGACATTTTTAACAGCGAGTGCTTCAAGCACTTCGGCAGTATATTCTCCATGTATTCCAACAGTAGTGAGCTTTCCTGCTCGCCTGTACTCTTCTTTGGGCTCTTCTCTTGCTGGTCCGATATAATTTATGCTCGTAAAGAAGTCCTTTAAGATAATTTTAATACCATCCAATTTTAATTTTTGAACCTCTTTTACAGTATTGTTATGAACATCATAATATTCAATTTCATAATTTGTTGGAATAAATGCAGAATAGCCAATGCCTTTTATTCGATACTGACCCGGGTTTTCATATAGATTTTCATTGCTAAAAACAGCAACATTGGTTTCTATACTAGATTTATTAGAATTAGTAATAAAGTTGATAAATTGTTCTGGTTTTGTTGTATTATTATGAATGAGGATTTTAGCCTCAAAAAAGGATACAAAAATATTATTTTCTTTTGTTTCAAACTCAAAGGAGATAGATAAAATATAGTCATCGAATACCTTGTATAAATCAATTTCGGGAAAGCCTTCATATCTCTCAAGTTCCAATTTGTCAAAAACCAGTGATACTTTGAGTTTTTCCCCGTTTGCCTGGCTACTCAAAATATCTGAGTACTGCTTTACTGAGAATAATTTACCATCTAGGTAGAGTGGGAACTGAGCAGAATCAAGATCAATTGTTTGCTTCAATAAAAGTAAAAGTTGTATGAATGATGACTTACCTGAGCTATTTGTGCCAGACAAAATAGTCAGTGGAAGAAGTTCATAATCCACAATTGAAGTAATAGATTTAAAATTACTTATTGATATTCTCATTTTTTTGCATTTTAGTGAATCCCAAATGTAAGGGATTTAATGATCATTTGAATTCATCCTCTATTTTTTGTATAACCAACTCTGCCCGCTCGTTATCCAATGTACGCTTGATGATGTCGAAAATCCTCGAGACCAACTTGCGTTGCTCCTTTGAAAGTTTACTTAACTTGTCAGTTCTGTAAACGGGCTTATCGTCAATCTCTGGCAGTTCTTCTTGAACAAACTGTTTAGTTTTGACAACCCTATTTAGCACTTTGGTTAAAGAAGTATCGCCTTCTTGTTCGGCTTGTTGTTTTAATTTTTGAATTGTTTTTTGCCCCTTTTCCGCTTTCTCTTTTTTAGTGTTCAGGTCATAAATCAATTTTTGCTGTTCCTCTTTGTTGACGAAACCTTGTTTCTGTTTTTCCTCATATTTCTTCTGTTCCTCTGCAAAGTTGTTAATATCTCTTTGTGCGCTAAGTCCGTCCGAAGTTTGGTTTGCCAATTTTTTTATTTTTAAACATGTTGGCTTCAACTTTTCTTTAAATTCTGAATAGGTTGGACTATCAATAAAATCATCCCGCCGCCCGTTGGGAATAAGGTCGTTATGCAAAGCATAAATTTCGCCAACGACATAAAAATTAAACCTCGTGTCAGTCGGATTAGAACCAAATAGACTTTCCAATCTGTTTTCGTCGCCAATTTGAATGTTATCCTTTCTAACTCTCAGCCCGCGTGCCTTATTCGATTTGTCTAACTGCCTTCCTTGAATATCTGAAACACTATGCCAGCCCCAAAAAAGCAACTGCCCGTTTTTGTCTCGCCATTTGAAAAATTCTAAGTCCAAAATATCTCCGCTTTTTTCACGAAACGGATGTGTGTTTTTGCTTCGGTAGAGTGTAGTAGTGTAGCCTTTGTAAATCTGTTCCGTGCCAAGAAAAACTTTGTATTCATCAATTTTGATATTCTCCTTTTTCAACTCCTCATAAATCTTGCTCTTGTAATAAAAGCCACTATCAAAAGGGACTGGCGCAACCATTCGCAAATAATCCAAAATCCCGTCCTCGTCCAATAAGTCAACGTTGGTAACGCCTGTCATTATCACTTTGAAATAGTGTTTTTCGGTTGCTTCGGGTTCTTCGTGAAAACTTGTGACGGTCGTAATAACCTTTTCCGCTTCCTCTCTTTTGGTACGGTCGTTTACAATCTCTTTTAGGCGTTTAGCGTCCCAAGTCATTATTGATTTTACGTTTTCCCCTTTGAATGTGGTCTCAAAAACAAGCCTTTCGCAATATCCAAGCCCACCTAATCGCCCAATACCTCGAAAGCCTTTTTCTTTCCCGATTTCCTTTTCAGATTGTGCCACATTCTGCAACATTGGCACTACTTGACTATTAGAAATGCCTGTTCCATTATCTTCAAAGACGATTGATTTTATATCCTTAATAATTTGGATATGGATAGCCGCCTCTTGTGAGGTAATTAGCCTATTGGAAATTGCTTTGTCCAAAGCGTCGGCTGAGTTTTGAATGTACTCACGATACACACATCGTGGGTCGTCATACATACCTACCGTCAAGTTTTCAATGACGAATTTGCCAATGATTGGTGTTGTTGGTTTATCCATTTTTGAACTGACGATAAATGGGTTTGGGAAATTTAATATTCAACATAGAACGGAAAACAGGATTTTGCAGGATGTACTCTCCTTGTTCCAACCTTGTCATCATTGATTTATAGACAGGCGGCACATACTGGTAATCGCTCTTTGATACTTCGATGGCATTTGAGCGTCCGTAGGCATGAGTAGCGCAATTGCCTTTTACCCTGTCGTGTATGTCGCTTTTGAACTGCTCGGCTGAAAAAAGGATAATACCCAGTGACCTTCCTCGCTCGGTCACTTCTAATACTCGTCTTAAAATAGGCGAGTTTTTGGGAATATCCTTTGAAGCGTACTTGTTCAACTCGTCAATGAAAATTATTATTTTTGAGGGTATATCGTTTTCTTCCCTTTCAATTTGACCTAATTTCAGGTCGTAAATAGCACTTACCACGTCTCCGAAAACAAATCCTTGCATTTCCTCACTTAATTTAGCTATGTCAACTACCAAAACATCATTCTTATTGATGTTTTGTATTGCCTCCTGTAATCTTACGCCACCTTTAATACTCTCAATATTGTCATTAAAAAGATGGTGGTTCTTTTCATATACTCGATTAAAATGACGGCTAAACTTGCGCCAACTTAAAACAGTTATTTCTTTGTCTTTTCCAGTATTGCCACTTTGTTTATACTCGCTCAATTTTGCTTTGAAGTCTGTCCATTGAGTAACTGTGCGGAACTCACTGTTTTCGGAAGCAATTTGGGCCACGATGCTTGACATTGTTTCATTGCTATCGTCAACATTGGCAAACAGCATTTCTATTTTCTCTCTATCGTTTTCGTAGGTGTATGCGTACTGATGTGCCTTGCCTGCGTCTTTTTGGCTTTCAAAGTCACGCCCATAAGTAACACTTTCGGGGTTTTTTGCATAAGGATAGAAGTATTTGACATTCTCAAATGGGGTGGGTGGAATACCCAACTTCCGCAAATAAATTTCTTTATTAACTTCATCCAATTCATCATTTTCTTCATCAAGTCCTAATAAATCCCTGCCTTTCACATTTAGAACCACAAAAGCCACACTATCATTGTTGTTTAGCCCCTCAGTATTTCTAATGTATTTGTCCTGTATGGCTTTCATTAAGAACATGGCATAGGAAGTTTTGGAAGCCAAACCTGATATACCTGAAATATTCAGGTGCGCTCCTTCAGGACCAATTAGAAAATGCGAGTTGAAATGAACAGGAATTGTAATTGGATTTTCTTCGTACATTTCAATATAACCGCATGGGACGGGGTGTTTCACATCAGAAAGCCCTAATGCTTGCCTTATATCGTCTTCGTCTGCAAGCGATACAGGCTGCCCGTCCAAAACGGGCGTATAAATGCTGCCTGTGTTGCCAACTACCCTCGCTTTTACATAATTCATACCTATTCGGTCGGTGTTGGTGGTTGCTTCAACATCGCCAAAATCACTCGAAATAAACCCTGCCAACGAACTTGCACTATCAGTTATATGGGAAATCTCTTCGACTACCCCAAATGTGGTTGAATGTTTGATGTGCATTACTTTTACCACGTCAAAGGGTTTTATAATCAAGTTCTTTTGCGTCCAAAAGAAAAACTCGTCTACCGTTGAGGGCGCACGTTCAGTTGCGACTACTTTTCCTATTTGCTTTATCATGTTATTCAAAACAGGTTGATAAAATGAAGGTCACTCAAATACTGGCTTTTGAGGTAACTTTCGGTTAGATAAATTGGGTATAAATGGTTTGCCCAGCGTTGGTCTTTCCCATAGCAAACGGGGTTTCTTTCGTTGATAATGTTCGCCGTTATTCTATCAACTTCCCCGCTTTCCAATCCATTTTCTTCTTCGTGCTTCGTAACCAGTACCTTTTCGATTTTTACTATTCCAGAAAATGGGCTGTCGGTCACTTTTGCGTCCCTAATTCTCACATACCAAACACTAAAAAAGACATTCCCAACCCTGCTTTCTTGGAAAACCGCTGCTGGTGTTCGGTGGTACAATGGAAGATTGGCGATTGCCGCCGCATTGCTCCTACCTTGTTTGTCCTTTGAAAATTCAGGATTGAAGGATTTAGAAACACCGACTACTCGCCGATAATTTGCCTTGTACTTTGCCAACTCTTTGAAGTCGCTTTTTGTGGCAACGGGATATTGCAGAGAGCCGTCTTTAATCAAATAACAATCCTCGTGAAGCAAATTCTTTCTTACTAATTCATCCACTACTCGCTTTTCACACTCTATCATCCTGTCTTGAATAGTAGCGGTTCCTAAATTCATGTATTCTTCTTTATCTTTATCTGCCTTTTTCGCTTCGTATTTTAGAATTGTGGAAAGTTGAAGCCCTAATCTTTGAAGTCGCTCGGATGAATTTATGTCATTTACCAGTTTGCCCAAAGCCAAGTCGTGATGCTGTCCTAAATCTGCTGCACTCGGAACTGAAAGAACCAAATGCTTCTCCAAAATGGCTTTTCCGAAAACGTCAGGTGTTTTTCTTTGGCAACAGGCAACCCCGATTTGACCACCTACTATTGGGAAAATCCGCTTTTGATACTCGATGTCGTCAACCTTATAAATCCTTCGTGAACCGTCTAAAAAGTAAGAAAAAATGGGTTTCTCTTGTTTTTGAAGCGTTTTAGCAAGGCTTTCGAGAGATGTAGTTGCTTTTTTAGGTGCGGTTTCGCCATACCTGTCGTTCCGAATGGTAAAAGTCTGGTTGTCATCATAGGTCAGCGACGGCAAGGGTACTTCCTTGTCGAAGCAAAATCTATGGGACTTATAGGCTTTCCCATGTGTTTCTTGCGCTATGTACTCAATAATACTTTTCATAAAGTTCCAAATCGTAAATATAAGTTTCGTTTGATTAACAGCGGAAACAAAAACGGGGCGGCTGTACCGCCCCGTTTTTGTGGTGAGCGTAGCCCGCCGTATTCATTTTTTTTGAGGCGTTTTTTGTTTTTTATTTCTCTTTACTCCACTGAACGGTTGGTGCAGCCGCAATAGCCAGCTTTTGCTGGCTACTGTCGGCTGCACTTTGTTGGGCATTTTTTTTTTTAAATCCTCACTAACTCAACGTCAACTGCTACTAATTGATTTCTTTTGGGGTTTGTTGAAATCTTATAGGATACTAACTTACCCTCTGCATTTAACAAATCAATACCTTTTACTGCACTTGAATGGAAAAAGATGTTGTTGGGCTTTCTTTCAATAAAACCACAATGTTTCCCGTAACGATCCCGAATAACTTTGATGATTTTTCCTTTGTATACATAGTTTTCATCATCGACCAAGTCTGAAGTAATTGTTGAAGCGCTTTTCAATGTATCAATCAATAATGCAGTAAAATCTTTATTATCCTTAATTCCATGAATACTACGACTCATTTCGTTTGTCCATTTTTCCTTTGCTTGATCAAAAATCGAAATTGAATCTTTCACTCTTTCTAGGAAGGTGTTTTCACTTTTTAATACATTCAAGACTAATTGAGAGTGCTCATCTATCATTCTCTCAGAATTTAAATCTGGTCTGCTACCTGCAATTAACTCTCTTAAAATCATTAACAAATGATATTTATAGGTGTAATAACCTTTTTTCTCAATTTGATTCTCCCTGAATAGTTTCTCAAGTTTATAAAATGCCAACATCGAAGTGAAGTACGGTAACTTCGATTGATATTCATTAAACAATACATTGGGGAACATATCTAATAGTTTGGACTCGTGTCGATGAGATAAATGAGGTTCGTTAAGGTACATTGACACAACAGAATGAGTCAATATTCTTAGATTCAACTTTTGAAACTGCCCAATAGTAGGATTATGGTTATACTGTTTCGACCTTCGCTCATAATAAAATCTATCGTATTCAGGCGACAACGCATTAATAAATTCCTCCAATTCTTTATGGAATTTTTTCGTCGTTTCAAATGCCTCGTCATAGACAATATTTTGCCTATTAGTCCCCCTAACAATTTGATTGGTTATTTCATCATCATTGGTTGAAATCAGTTTAATAATTATTGGCACCCTATCTATTCCTGTCTTACTGGCACTATTGAAAATAACATGGCTAGTTTGACAACCATTAACTATTTGCGGATTTTTAATAGTGACTTGCCTATTACTTGGGATATATTTTTCACAGACGACAGTGATTCCATTATTTAATAGGGCAAATTTCTCCGGTTCATTGGATATAGTTTTTCCAATTTCACCATTAATACTGTTATCTCCTTGGAAATCACGGACATTATCATCAAATAGAGATTTTCTGATTAAACCTTCGCTGTTGGTTAACAATTTCTTTAACTCACTAGCATAACACAAGAGGACACATGAATTTTCAACTCCATTAACTGAAGTGAGGGGCATTGTATCAATGGAGTTTACAACTACTTCAAAATTGTTGTCATTGGAATCAAGCACCCCTTTGAATCCAGCAATATCAACGAAATGTATATTTGGCTCTTTGTAGGTATTTAGTCTATTGATATCATCTTTTAGAGTTTCTGCAAGAGCAAGTTGATGCTGGCTATCATGCCATTTACCCATTACGACGTAATAAAGCCTTACACCTGGATTATCTTCCCACTTATATACTACATCCTCTGAAATCAAAAATTCTTTAATTTCAATTAGTTTTTTTATCTCTTCGCTATGTGGTAATCTTTGACTTTCTGAGAGAAACTCTCTTACTCCATCAATGAAATTATTAAATTCACCTTTGTCAAAATTTGACTTATATTTAGACTGAATAAAAATAAGCTCAACATTAATTCTAGGAAACTTGCTTACTAAATCCTTTGCCTCATTGATGCTTCCAATTATTAATCCGTTTATTTTTATTGCAATTCCATCAATACCCATATCTAAAGTCCCACCAATATTCACCTTATCAAAGAGTTCACTGTCTCCATTAAAGGCATCTGGCTGGTGGGAGCATAAAATTGTATAATTCACAAATTGCTCAAACGCTATTCCATCAGGTACGAGGTTCAACTCCATCTGTTGACGGAATTTTCTAAATTTTGAGTTGATGATTGGTTCTAAGTTCATTGTCAGTTTTTTTTATTTTTATTTCGCCCAACTACTGTTTACCCACCCCTGGTAAGGTTATCCCCAATATCCAGGTGTATATCCTCACCGGTTACGGTTATTTATCTTATACCTGGGCCAAAATCCCTTTCCTGGAAAACTTTCTGACTGGAAAACGCCGGCAATGCAGCGCACGGGCCGCCGCTGTTGAGGCCGGTATGGAGGATGGGTAGGGTTTGAAGTCATACTTAGGGTTTTACATTTCGTTTGGTCTAAGATAACCTGAAATTTTTTTATGGGCAAGAGGAGGGCCTTTATATGCGTTCACCTCCATTATTTTTCAGCTACCGGTTACCCATTCGTCCCGCATTTCCTGCCTTAAAGCTGGGCTGCCCCCCAAACCGCTCTACCTCCGTTAAAAGAAGTTTTTTAATGAATGTATCCAATGCCACCCAAAATCCAATTACCTTGCGTAGGAGGTTTGAATAAGGCCCTGCGAAAGGGAAGACTATCGCTGATTAATCACCCAAAATCTCATCATCGTGCTGAAGAAAGTTTTTTTATTCCACCTGCTGCCGGCAACCCTTTTCATCACCGCCTGTACGGCCCAGAACAACCCAAACCCACCCCTCACGGGCGGCGACCGCGATGCCCATGGTTGCATCGGCTCTGCGGGCTATACCTGGTCTGCCTTGAAACAGGAATGCATCCGGCTGTTTGAATCCGGCATCCGCCTGAATCCCCAGGATAAAAGCCTGGATCAAACCCTCTCCGCCTTTGTCGTGTTCAAATCGCCCGACGAGGATGCGAAGGCAGAGCTTTACTTGCCCGGCCAGCCGGCGGTGATGCTCCCCAGGGTAGGAAAGAACGACGCCGGAACCTGGAAAAACAAAAAATGGGTGCTCAAACAATGGCGAGGCATGTATTCCCTGGAAGACCGCAATGGGAAGTTGTGGTATCAGGGCGCGCTATAATCATGCCTCCCCTCCAAGGCTAAGACCAACAACATCCTCTCCATCCTTTACATCCTTTACATCCTCTCCATCCTATATTCCAAGTTTTTTCCGCTTGCTTTCGATAACTTCGGAAAATTCCGTTTCTTAGTCGGCAAAATTTGCCGAATGAACCTGAACACCTTATTCCGTCAGAAACCGATTAACAGCCTCCATCCGGAAGCCGACCTTCACGGCGCCAGCCTGCGCAAGACCCTCGGCGTACGCGACCTTACTTTTTTGGGTATTGCCGCCGTTATCGGCGCCGGGATTTTCTCCACTATAGGCAATGCCTCCTATCATGGAGGGCCTGGGGTGATCCTGCTGTTTCTGATCACGGCGGTTACGTGCGGGTTCACGGCGTTGTGTTATGCGGAGTTTGCTTCGCGGGTGCCCGTGTCGGGCAGCGCGTACACGTATTCCTATGTGACGTTTGGGGAGATCGTGGCCTGGATCATCGGATGGGCGCTGATCCTGGAATACGCCATCGGCAACATCGTCGTGGCGATTTCGTGGAGTTCCTACTTTAATAACATTCTCCAGGCGGTTAATATCCACTTGCCCGAGTGGCTGTCGATCGGGTATCAGCCGGCGAAAATCGCTTATGAGCGGGCTCTGGAAGCCGGAGATCCCACCGAAGGCATGGCTTTTGCGACAGCCCCGATCATTGCGGGCGTTAAGCTGATTGCCAACCTGCCGGCATTATTGGTGGTTGTTTTCGTCACCTGGCTAGCGCTTATCGGGATCAAAGAAAGCAAAAACAGCGCCAACGCTATGGTGTGGCTGAAGCTCATCATTCTGGTCTTTGTAGCAGTTGTGGGACTCGGGTATATTTTTGCCAACAAAACGACCGGCAACTGGACGCCTTTCCTGCCCAACGGCATGACGGGCGTCTTAAGGGGCGTGTCGGCAGTGTTTTTTGCGTATATCGGCTTCGACGCGATCTCGACGACTGCCGAGGAGTGCAAAAACCCCCAGCGCGATCTTCCCCGGGGCATGATGTATTCGCTGATCATTTGCACGGTGATCTACGTCATCACGACCCTGGTCATCACCGGTATGGTCAACTATTCCGAGTTTGCCGGGGTGACCGACCCCATCGCGTTTGTATTTGAGCGGCTGAACATGAGCCGTATCGGCTTTGTGGTGTCGGTTAGCGCCGTAGTGGCCGCTACCAGCGTATTGCTGGTCTTCCAGCTCGGTCAGCCCCGGATCTGGATGAGTATGAGCCGGGACGGGCTGCTGCCGAAAAAGTTTTCCACGATCCATCCCAGGTACCATACCCCCGGGTTTTCCACGATCGTGACCGGCCTGCTGGTGGGTATTCCCGTGGTCTTTATCGACGACCTGCTGGTGACGGACCTCACGAGTATCGGCACCCTTTTCGCCTTTTTCCTGGTGTGCGGAGGGGTGTTGTTGCTGCCAAAAGTGGAAAAAGAACCCGGGAAGTTTAGCCTCCCGTACATCAACGCCAAATTCATTGTGCCTGCTTTGGTCGCCGTATTCATCTATGGCTTCCGGGGACGGATTGGCGCCGCCTTTGCAAATATCGGCCACGAAGCCTATCAGGAGCTTTTATTCCTGATCTTTATCGCCCTGGCCATTGGCATGGCGGTCATGTCTTTCCTGCGCAACTTTTCCCTCATCCCCGTGTTGGGCTTGCTCTCCTGCGCTTACCTGATGATCGAAATCCCGGCCAAAAGCTGGCTGGTGTTCTTCGGCTGGATGGGCGTTGGGCTGCTGATCTATTTCATGTACAGCTACCGGCACAGCCATTTGACGGTGGACGGGGGACGGTAAGACGGGGGACGGTAGACGGGGGACGGGGGACGGTAAGACGGTGGACGGGGGACGGTAGACGGGGGACGGTAAGACGGGGGACGGTAAGACGGTGGACGGTAGGACGGGAGACGGTAAGACGGTGGGCGGCTCCAACCGCTGGTTCAAGTCTCCAACCGCTGGTTCAAGTCTCCAGACTTGAACCCTTATATTCACGTCTCATGACGTGAACCGGCCCTATCAGACAAAAGCCCATCGCGCGTCGGGAGACGTGCAGATTAGCATTCGAGTCCGTATCGTTTAACCAACGGGGCTCAGGGTACCGCCTGATTTCCTATTTTTTCTCTTTTGCAAACGCCTCCTTCCCTCCAACCACCGTTTTCAACACGCTGACATCCTTGATTTTTTCCGGGCTAATGTTCAGTAAATTCTCTGAAAGGACCACAAAATCGGCCAGAAAACCGGCTTTTAGAACACCGAGTTCCTCCTCCTGAAATCCGGCATACGCATTATGGGCGGTATAACAACGGAGGGCTTCCTCTACGGAGATCTTCTCCTGCGGTACCCATCCGCCAGGATTTTTCCCATCCAACGTTTGGCGGGTAACGGCGGCGTAGATGCCTTCCAGCGGGGAAAGGGGCGCGACGGTCCAGTCGGAGCCGAACGTCAGCTTGGCGCTGGCATCGAGCAGGGAGCGAAACGCATACGTGGTTTTTATGCGCTCGGGGCCAATGCGTTTTTCCGCCCAGCGGCCGTCGTCGATGGCGTGGTAGGGCTGCATGGAAGGGATAACGCCCAGCTCGGCAAACTGAGAAATCGCTTTGCGCGTCAGGTGTTGGGCGTGTTCGATGCGGAAGCGGCGGTCGCGGGGGCCGTTCAGGGCTTCGGCTTCGGAGTAGACGCCGAGCAGCCAATCGTTGGCGCGGTCGCCGATGGCGTGCACCGCCACGTGGAGTTTGGCGGAGTCGGCTTTCAGGATCCATTCCCTAAGTTGCAGGGTATCGTTGACAAGCAATCCGCTGGTGTTGGGTTCGTCGTCGTAGGGAGCATAAAACCAGGCCGTGGTCGAGCCCAGGGAGCCGTCGACGAAGCCTTTCAGCCCGCCCCAGCGCAGCATGGCATCGCCCCGGCCTGTTTCGGCCACATAATCCGCCATACGGGCCCAGGCGCTGATGGGGACCATGGAATAGATCCTGACTTTTAATTTGTCTGCATTTCGCTGATAGGTCTCCAGATCGGCAAACCCGCCATAACTACCCACATCGTGCACCTGGGTTACGCCAAGGGAAAGGGCATGGTCCATTGCCCGGGCAAGGGCCTCGTCGAGGGCGTCGGAACTGGCTTCCGGAATAGCGGGGTAGATCAACCCCATCGCTTCGTCTTTGAAGATTCCGGTTGGGTTTCCTGCGGCATCCCGAACGATGGTTCCGCCGGCAACTTCTTTGGATTGCTTATCTACTTTGGCGAGGCGCATCGCCAGGGAATTGGCGAGGGCCATGTGGCCGTCGAGGCGGTTGACGAAAACGGGGTTGCGGGCCGTTACGCTGTCGATCCACTCCTTCTTCGGCAATTCCCCGCCCCACGTCTCGTGGTCCCAGTCGCCCCCTGTGATCCAGCGCCCTTCCGGCAGGTTGCGGGCAAAATCAGCCAGACGCTGAATAAATTCCTTCGGTGTTTTGGCGGAGCGCAAATCGACGCTCGCCAATTGGAACCCGCCGGAAAGAAAATGCGTGTGGTTGTCGATAAACCCCGGCACGACAAACCGGCCTTTCAGGTCGATAACCTTGGTGCGGGGGCCCTTGTGCCTGCTCACTTCCTCGCCCACATACAGGATCTTATCGCCTTTGACTGCCAGGACGCTGGCAGAAGGCTGGCCGGAGTCGCCCGTCCAAATAACGGCGTTGAGGTAAATGACGTCTGCCGCTTCGCGGGCGTTTTGGCAAGACTGCAATAAGGAGAGGCTCGCCAGTATTGGAAGAAGGAATAATTTTTTCACGGGTTTGGGTTGTTTTCTTTCAGGTGTTTGATTTCTTGTTCAAGCACAGGAATATTGCCGTGCAATCAATGCCCATCTTCCGAACACCCAATAGGCGCGCCATCCGGCAGCGCCGGCATGGGAGGTACTTTGTACTGGCTGGGGTTATCCCGGAACAACCGGATTTGCTCCAGTAGATACCGGTAGTGCGCTTCCTGGCTTGAATCGGTTTTGTACAGCAGGCGTTCGTAGACGCTGTCCAACTGCCGGATTTTTTGCAGGGCCAGCGCGGAGACCTGCTGCTGGATCTCCCTGTCCCCGGCAAGTTGCAACAGGTGCTGTAACGCGGCTTTTTCCGAAAGGCGGCTGATCTCCTGCTGGAAGGCGTTGAGTTCTTTGGCGTTCTGAAACGAATCGAACACCTGGTCAAAAACCTCCATTACCGAAGGGGATTGGCTGTTTCGGGCGTGCTGCTCGAGCACCCGGGCCAGGCGCATGGGGTTAAAGATCAGGCTCAGCGTATTGGCGGCGGAGCTTTCGGCGGCGGCGAGCGGATCGAAGGTCATGCCGGTATTGATCTGGAACATCTCCCGGTCGCGGCTGTACCCTAGCGGTTGAGGAGGGATCAGGGCAATGACTCGCTCGGGCAGGGCCAGAAAAGCGGGATTAAGGGTTTCCACCAGGGCTTTGAGCGCTTCGCGCTGCGCCTGTGGCGCCACCGGGGCATTGGCAATCTGCCCGTCGCCCCGCATGGCGTAGGTGTAATTCACGCCCCCGATCGACTTCGCGACGGCGTCTGCCTGGTAGCGGTGGGCCAGGTAGAGCGGAACGAGTACGCTTTCCAGGCTAGCCATCGGCGCTCCGGTAGGAATGTTTTTTTCCCCGAAGGAGGCTAAGGCTGTTTCGCGGACCTTCATCAGGCGGCGCAATTCTTCCACCGCGTTATTTCCGTTGTCCCAAACGTGGGTATACGGGTGAGCGGCATAAGACGGGCGCCCGTCCTGATCGGAAAGGTAGAGGAGGCCCATTTTGATATTGTCCTGGATGATCTTTTGGAGTTCGGCCGCTTCATTGCTCCCCTCCGGGAAGTCCTGGTACCCGAAAAGGATCATGCGCTTGTCCCATTCGCCGATGCCGGTGGCGTAGGCTTTGGAAAAGTCCATTTTGCCCTGGGCATCCAAAGCGATATAGGGATGCGGATAGTCCATAACGGAGGCGCGGTCGTTATAGCTGGCGGCAAAATTATGCGCCAGCCCCAGGGTATGGCCTACCTCGTGCGCGGATAGCTGGCGCAGGCGGGCCAGCGCCATTTCCTTGAGCCGGGGGTCGGCAACGGTTCCATTGGCATACGCTTCCACCAGTCCCTGGGCAATCAGGAAATCCTGGCGGACGCGCAGGGACCCCAGCAGCACATGGCCTTTGATGATCTCTCCGGTGCGCGGGTCGGTCACCGAGCTACCGTACGACCAACCCCGGGTGGAGCGGTGTACCCAGTTGATGACGTTGTAACGCACATCCATAGGGTCGGCGCCCTCGGGAAGTACTTTGACCTGGAACGCATTTTTATACCCTGCCGCTTCGAAGGCCTGATTCCACCAGCTGGCGCCTTCGATCAGCGCGGAGCGAATCGGTTCCGGAGCGCCCCGGTCGAGGTAGTAAACGATGGGTTCTACCGGTTCGCTGAGCTTCGCTTTGGGGTCTTTTTTCTCCAGCCGGTGGCGAACGATAAAGCGCCGGATCAGCGGTTGGTCGATAGGCGTCGCATAATCTGCAAAGCTCAGGTCGTTGTATCCGCTGCGCGGGTCGTAGATTCGGGGTTGGTAGTTGTTGTCTGGCAGTTCGATAAACGAATGGTGCATGCGCACGGTGACGGCATCGGAGGAAGGGGTGACCGAGCGAATCCAGGCGCCCTGCGCTTCTCCGGCAAAGGTTACCGTAGCTTCAAACTCGCTGTTTTTGGGAAAATTTTTGGTGTTTTCCAAATAAACGGCCGACCGGCTGGGGTCCAACTGGTAATTACCCTGCCGGCTACTCCGCAGGCGGGCAGCTACGCCGTGCGCATCGCGCAGAAGGAAAGGCGTGAGGTCGATCAGGGCTTTGCTTCCGCTTTCGGCTTCAACTTTAAACCCCCACAAAACGGAAGTCGCGAACGCGTCGGCAACGGAACGGCGCTCGTCGGGGTTGTCGCTCACCGCCCGGTAGTTGTAATTGGGTTGCTGAAGCAGCACTTTGGGGCCGCTGCGCACGAATTTGACAATGCGGTCGTTGCCCAGTTGGTTGCGATCCAGACCGATGTCGTTGGAACCGATCCCGGCGGGAAGGGAGTTGACATAGAGAAATTCGGTATCCCACTTATCCACTTCCAACCAGATTTTCCCCTCTTTTTCGTCCCAGTAAAAAGTAAAATAGCCGGGGAAGGCTTTGGCGTCCTTGGTTTTGACGGAAATGTCGGGGAGTTGGGCGCCCAGACGGGTCAGGGCAGCCAGCCATACGAGCAGTGCAGCGGCGTAACGAAGCATAGTTAGATGTTTTGATTGGGAAGATAGGTTTTTTTTAAAAAATTCCCTGGAAACGTGCATATTGTTCCTGATTGAATACCCAACGGATTCCAACCTATCTCCCGACACCTAAACGCCTGAATCGATGCGAAGATCTGTTATAATTGTTGTCTGCGCGCTAATTGCCGCGCTCTCCTGCCGGCGAAACCCTTCCCCTGCCGATCCTGTCTACCTGGACGCCCTTTCCCGGTGGAAAACCGAACGGCTCGAAGCGCTGAAAGCGCCCGACGGCTGGCTGGCTCTCGCCGGATTATTCTGGCTGCAGGAAGGTGAGAATACCTTCGGATCAGACAGTTCCAATCAGGTGGTCTTCCCCTCCAAAGCGCCCGCGAAAATGGGCGTATTCTTCCTGGAAGGCGATTCGGTGCGTATGGTCTCCGAGCCTGGCATGGGTATCCGGCAAGCAGGAAAAGAGGGGGAGGTCGTCCGGACGGTCCTGACCCTGACCGGGGAAGGCGGACCGGCGGTCCTGCAGTGGAATTCCCTGGACTGGGTATTGCTGGAACGTGGAGGGAAATACGGGATCCGGCTTTGGGACCGGGAGAACCCCCTGATCCGGTCTCTTGACAGCATTCCCGCGTTCCCTGTTGATCCGGCATGGAAGGTAGACGCGACGCTGATCCCCGCGAAAGAAGGGCGCACCGTGACCATGCAAAACGTGCTGGGCATGACGATCGAACAGGCCTCTGCGGGCGTATTGCGGTTCGAGAAAGGCGGCAAAACCTACGAACTGGAAGCCCTGGAGGATCCCGAAGGGTTCTTTTTGATCTTTGCCGACGAAACCTCCGGCAGTCAAACCTATGGAGGAGGGCGCTATCTTTACGTGCCGGGCGTAAATGACCGGGGAACAACCTGGATCGATTTTAATAAAAGCGAGAATCCTCCCTGCGCATTTACCAAATATGCGACGTGTCTGCTGCCTCCCAGCCAAAACAGACTGGATATGGCAGTAACCGCCGGTGAATTAGTCTATGGAGTCCATTAACCAACCAAAAAGTAATGCCGATGAAACGCGTAACCTCTATTGGCGGGATATTTTTTAAATGCGCCGACCCGGAGCGGATCAAATCCTGGTACGCTACCCACCTGGGGTTGAATACCGACCAATACGGAACGGTTTTTGAATGGAGAAAGGCCGATGAAAGCAATGAAAAAGGGTTCACGCAATGGAGTCCATTTTCAGAAAGGACTGAATATTTTGCTCCTTCTACCAAAGATTTCATGATCAACTACCGGGTAGAAAACCTGGAATGGTTGGTGGAGCAACTAAAACAAGAAGGCGTTTCGGTTTTGGATGAGATCGAAACATACGATTACGGAAAGTTTGTCCATATCCTCGATCCGGAGGGAAATAAAATAGAACTCTGGGAACCCATTGATGATGCGTTCGACAGGGCGACGGAAGGCCGAACCAAGTAAATTACCTATTTCTCCTTAAAACTATTCAACACGGGTAGGGCTTTGCGCGAAAAATCATATAGCGCCTGATTCTCCCACGGAGATCCGTCTGTAGCTTGGTCTCCTTTAAAGGCCACCCATTCGCCTCCCCAATAGCAAAACCCTTTGCCCCTGTTGGTAGCGGTAGCAATGCGATGCACCTCGGCTATAAATTGGGCCTGCCCTTCCGGGGTAGCGGCGAATCCTCTGGCTAGCTGGTCTTCCGACCCGACAATATTATTGGTGAAGTCTTTCCATCCGAGGGTAAACGGGTAGGCTGTTTCTGCCACCACGATGTCCTTTCGGAGGTAGGCCAGATCCTTGAATGCCGTTTCGAGCACAATGGGATCTTTCCCGTGCCAGGTTGGATAGTACGACAAGCCTATCATGTCGTAATCAACCCCGCTGACAAGGTTGAAAAACCAATCCGCCCCGGTCAGCCCGGCAAAATGAAGGATGATCTGGCTTTTGGAACTGGATTCCCTGACGGCTTTGCACCCTGTCTGCAGCAAATCGAGGAAAGCGCTTTGATTTTTGATCTCTCCCTGGGGCCAAAGGAATCCGCTGTTGATCTCGTTGCCGACCTGGATATACTCCGGCTGGATTTCGGAAACGATCTTCCGGGTATAGGCGGAAAGGCTGTCTTTAAGCAGGGCAAAAGAAAGGTTTTGCCAGGATTTCGGGGTCGTTTGCTGCCCGGGGTCTGCCCAGGTGTCGGAGTAATGAACGCAAAGCCAGACTTTCAATCCCTTCGCCTTTACTTTTTCCGCAAACGTTTTTACTTCCGCAAAACTGGAGGTGCTGCCCTGAGGATCTTTCCAAAGGCGAATGCGCACGGTATTGCAACCGGCGTTTTTAAGGGTTGTCAGCACGTCCTCCGCCTGCCCCTGGGCGTTGTAAAAAACAGTCCCGGCGGCTTCAATTTCGGGCAAAAAGGAAAGGTCGGCCCCCCGGATCGCCTCGCTTTGAGGCTGAGGTTCGGGCTGGGGATTGGGATCGTCGTTGGCGCAAGACCATACCCAGAAAGCCAGGGCGGTCAGAATGATGGAACGGAACGTTGTTGGCATCATAAAGTTACGAAGTTACGGGGTTGCGAAGTTACGAGGAAAGTAGCGGAGTAACGGGGTAGCGAAGTTGCGAAGTTACGAAGTTACGAAGTTGCGAAGTTGCGAAGTTACGAAGTTGCGAAGTTGCGAAGTTGCGAAGTTGCGAAGTTGCGGGGTATCGCCTGCCTGAATGGCGCGTTAAATTAGCTTTTTCAGTTCTTCGAGGGTGTTGGCCATTCGGGCGGATTTTTCTTTATGCCAGCATTTGATCACGGGTTCTCGTAAAATGACCCCGGCTTTATGGCGGGTTGAGGGTTGTATTCCCTCAAAGGCTATTTCGAAAACCAGTTCAGGCTTGACGCTGCGCACGGGACCGAAACGCTCCAGGGTATTTTGGCGGACAAAGGCGGCGATTTCTTCCTGTTCTTTGCCCGTCAATCCGGCGCCGGTTTTGGCGATGGGCGCCAGGCGGCGATCCTCCCAAACGGCAAAGGTACATTCCATTTGCTGTTCCCCCATTCTGTCGGGCCCCTGTTGTACGTAGATCAATACCGCATTAATGGTCAGGGGTTCGGCTTGCCATTTCCACCAATCGCCTTTTCGCCTGCCTTCCAGATAGGCTGATTCCTTCCGCTTGAGTACCAGTCCATCGCAGGCGTGCTGGCGGGCTTGCTGCCGGAAAGCCCTTAATGCGTTCCAATTTGGGAATGGCAGGCATTCGGATAAGAGCAGACCGGAATCTGAGCTAAAAGCTGCGATCAACACTTCAAGGTACTGCCTTCGCTGAATCAGGGGCGTCTTGCGAAGGTCTTTGCCTCTGTTTTCCAGCAGGTCAAAAGCTATGAAAATAACCGGGTTTTCGGCGATTGCGGCTTTGGTTAGACCTTTGCGGCTAAGCCGGGCATGCAACATGGAAAAAGGAGCTACAGCGCCGTCTTTATAAGGAAGGATTACACCGTCCAGCACCGTTCCATCCGGGAGAACGTCTGGAGCAGCGTGCAGTTCCGGAAATTTCCCGGTTACCAACTCACCGCTTCTGGACCAGATAAACAGGCGGCCTTGCCGGACGATCACTTGGCTCCGGAGCCCGTCCCATTTCCACTCCGCTATCCAGCCAGACGGATCGCCCAGGCCGGGTTCCGGGTCTTCTTCCAGCGGAAACGCCAGAAAAAAAGGATAAGGTTTGGAAACGTCTTCCTGGGGCTGACCATCCTGAATGAGCTGGGAAAAAGCCATTTCTTCTGGAACCCATGGGTTAGCCAGCCGGTGGGCGAGAATATTTTCTTCCAAGCCGCTATAGGTTGCCAGCGCGCTAACGAGGATTGACTGCGGGACCGTCAGGCGAAACCCTCCGCTAAGCAGCTTGTTCAGCACATAGCGTTCTTCGCAGCCCAATTGATCCCATGCGGTTTGAATCGCCGGTTGCTGGGCTTCAGGCGAAAGCAAACCGGTTTCCCGGACAAACGATATCCAGTGAGACAGGGAGAAATGGCGTTCCTCTTTGGCCGGAGGAACCGCCAGGGCCAGCGTTTCGGCTTGATCGCCTATAGTTTGAACAGAAGCTTCGAGCAGCCATAAGGGAATGCCGGCCATTTCCGCCGCCCACTCTTTAAGGACCGGCAAGGAGAGCACCCGTTTGGGCCTGTTACCGGTGAATAACGCAAGAGCCCATAGCTTGTCGTCTTCCGTGGCTTCCCTGAAATAGCGCACCAGCGCATCCCGCTTGTCCTGAATACTCGAGGAGTGTTCCCATTCGGTGCAGCATTGGGCAAATCGTTTCATGGTTCAGTCGGTTGCTTCGGCTTCCGGGGGCGCCAAATCCATCCCTTCGCCTTCGAACGCCGTTTTTTCGGATGTTGCTTCCAGTCCCTGGCTTTCCAACCAGCGGCTGAAAAGCTCCGTATAGCCATGGGTGACTACAACGCGCCGAGCGCCGGTCGCTTTGACCGCTTCATTTAGTCCGGCCCAGTCGGCATGATCGCTAAGCGCAAAACCCCGGTCGGCATTTCGTCGCCGAGCGCTTCCTCTCGTGGCCATCCAGCCGGAAGCTACTGACAGGGAATACGGTTTCCATTGCCTCAGCCATTGGGATCCGGCAACAGCGGGCGGCGCCAGGATAAGTCCCCCCGACAGGTCTTTCCGCCGGAGAGATGGGCCTAGGCGCCGGGTGGGGGGAAGAGAAATGCCCTGGGCACGGAGCACCTCCATGACATTTTCAATTCCTGGGTGGGTAAGAACCGGTCCGATCGAAAGGTCCAACCCGGTCAGTATGCGCTGCGCTTTGCCCAGGGCATAAACCGTGATCACGCTAATGGTATCCTGAATCAGGTTTTCCTGCCACCAGGCGTTGATTTCCTCAAAAACGAGCTCCTGGGGTTTCCAGTGGAAAACCGGCAAGCCAAACGTCGATTCGGTGATAAAGGTGTGGCAAGGCACGGGTTCGAAGGCTTCGGAGATTCCGTCGTTCTCCAGCTTGTAATCGCCGGAAACGACCCAGACCTCCCCACGGTATTCCACCCGCACCTGGGCGGAACCCACAATATGCCCCGCCGGGTGAAACGAGAACTTGACGCCATTTATCCGCGTGGCCTCTCCATAGCCCAACGTTTCCACGGATTTGGGCCCCAGGCGGTGACGAATGACAGGCTGAGCTGCCCGCGTGCACAGGTAGAATTGATGCCCCGGTCGGGCGTGGTCCGAGTGCCCGTGCGTGATCAGCGCTCGCTGAACGGGCTTCCAGGGGTCGATATACACCCCTGCCTGAGCGCAGAAAATCCCATTGGGTGAAAACTCGAGTAATGGCATGTTTCGAAAATAGACTTTCTAACCCCGCAATGTTCCCTTCGCAACAAGTCTAATATTCTTTTTTCAGCAGGACAACCAATTTCGCACTAATTTTGCGCATCTGAAAAATGATTTCCTGAACTTTGAAGGTATAACGTTCAAGGTTCAACGTTCAACGAACTTTTGAACTTTGAAACCCTTCCCCCGCTTTGTTAAGTTAAACAAAAACAAACCAAGGAACTCCCATGATAACCAAGCCCATTTTTTTTCGCTCCGTTACGGCAGCGTTGGTTTTGACGCTTTTCCAGGCGACGCCCGTTTCTGCCCAGGTTGAACAGCCCCTGGATTCGGCGTTAAGCGCCCGGCTTGACAGCATGGTGCGTTGGGAAATGGGGCGCCAGGATATTATCGGGATGGCGGTGGCGGTGATCCGGGGCGGTAAAATCGCTTTCGTGAACGCTTATGGCTTCAGCGATTGGGAAAACCAAAAGCCGGTTACGCTGGAGTCGGAATTCCGTTGGGCCTCCATGTCCAAATCCCTAACCTCGGTAGCGGCAGCCAAGCTCCAGGAACAAGGCCTGCTGGAGATGGATACCTTTGTCCGCACCTACATACCCGAATGGCCGGATTCTTTGCTGCGGGTGCGCCAGTTGCTCCAAAACCGCAGCGGGATCGGGCATTATAACGAATTGGACCGGTTGTTTCCGAGTTGGAAGAAAAACCTCCGGCAGTATAAACCCGATACGCTTTGGAAGGCCCAGGATGCGATTTCGATTTTCAAAGGTACGCCCCTGGCGTTCAAGCCTGATTCGAGCTATATGTACTCCACCTTTGGGTTTATTCTTGCAGGGGCGGTGCTCGACCAAATTGGACAGGCTAATCTGGGGTTGGGCTATCTGGGACTGATCCATCAGTACATCGTTCAACCTTTTGGCCTTTTGTCGCTCAAACCTGATTTCCAAACGGATTTGAATCCCAACGAGGTCAAAGGGTATTACCGCGACCGGAAAGGAGATATCCGGCAACGGAAAGATGACGATATCAGCTGGAAGATCCCCGGCGGCGGGTACCAATCCAATATTGTCGACCTGGCAAAGTACGTCCAGGCCTTGATGCAGCGGAAAGTTTTGCGCCCGGAATCCTTTCAGCCGCTTTGGACCCGGCAGCCCGATTGGGACTATGGAATGGGTTTTGAGGTCAGAGGCGAGGGAAGTGAGTTTCAGATAGCGCATAGCGGCAGCCAAACCAAAACCCGCACTATTTTTGAGTTTTACCCCAACCGGCAGTTGGGCGTCGCCGTGATGTGCAACTCTGAATGGGCAAACCCCAGCCAAGTCGCTGAAAGGTTGATCAACACCCTTCGGGCAGCCGATGAAGGGGCCGGAGCAAGCGCTTTACCAGGGTCAAAGAAGAAGTAAAAAGAAATTCTCTCCGGTCCTTTTGCCGGTCTTCTGGGGAAGTGTGTTCCTTTTTGTACCTTGGGTCCACATTCCTCTACCTTTCTATCTTTAAAAGGTACAACGACATGAGCAACAGACGACAGTTTCTAAACCGTTCCTCCCTTGCAGCGCTAGCTGCCAGCCTGGGCCTTTGGGCGCCGGGCAAATCCCAGGCGTTTTCTCCTTACCGCAAAAAACATAACCCGAACTCCCGCAAAGGAGGACCGGTTGCCATTGCCACCTGGGATAACCGGAAAGCGACGGAAGCAGCCTGGAATGTACTCAGCAAAAATGGGTACGCCCTGGATGCAGCGGAACAAGGCGCCTGGATCCCTGAAGCCGACCCCAATGACACCTCGGTAGGGTTTGGTGGGTTCCCCGACCGGGATGGCTTCGTCACCCTCGATGCCTGTATTATGGACGAACGCTCCAATGCAGGAAGTGTAACATTCCTGGAACATATCCTGCATCCGGTCTCCGTGGCGCGAAAAGTCATGGAAAAAACCCCGCACGTCATGCTCAGCGGAGAAGGCGCTCTCCAGTTTGCTTTGTCGGAAGGGTTCCAAAAGCAAAACCTCCTGACGGAAACTGCCCGCCAAGCTTGGGAAAAATGGAAAAAGGACAACGGGTATACCCCGCCGACCCACGATACGATCGGCATTCTGGCCCTGGACCAGCAAAACCGGGTTTGCGGCGCCTGCACCACCAGCGGATGGGCATTCAAGATGCGGGGCCGGATCGGAGATTCGCCCATCATCGGCGCCGGGTTGTATGTCGATAACGAAGTCGGCGCCGCCACCGCCACCGGTCAGGGCGAACTCATGCTCAAAACCCTGAGCTCGTTTATGATCGTGGAACTCATGCGTGGAGGGGCTACTCCCCAGGAAGCATGCGAAGAAGCCGTAGCCCGCATCGCTAAAAAATTTCCCGACCAGGTGGAAAAGGGCAGCGTACAGGTTGGCGTACTCGCCCTGGCCCGGGACGGGCATCATGGCGCTTATGGCTTGCGGAAAGGCTATTCGTACGCTTTATATCAGCATGGGGAAAACAAACACTTCCCGGCAAACCACCTGGTGTAGACGTTAGACGTTAGACCTTAGACGTTAGATGTTAGACCTTAGACGTTAGAGGTTAGACCTTAGATGCTAGGAATGCCCCGCGTCCCTCCAACGTCTAACGTCTAGCGCCTAACGTCTAGCGTCTAACCTCACATCCATGCGCAGAGGATGCCCCCCATCAATGTTAAGGAAACAACCCAGAAACCGGCGTTGATCAGGATATAACGCCAGGATTTGCGTTCGAACAGGGCATTAACGGCCAGGACAGGCAGTGCAAGGAATAAGCCGGTAAGCGTACCGTGAAAGGCGCCGTGCTTAAACGTCCGGAAATTATTTCCGTATTTGGCCATAAAGTCCGCTACATATGCCCCAATTTCCGAGTTGGGGTCATTGAGGCCGGGCTCGTTCGCAAGGGTGGAATAAAGGTGCGTTTGGTGAATAACGGCAAACCCAATAGCCACAGAGGCAAGTAGGCCAAGAACATACGTCAGCCCGAAGATCATGAGCATGTTGGCGCCCTGCATCTTTTCATCGGTCATTTCCGCTTCCTTCATCCAGGCATTCCCGAAGGTTTTCGGATTGTACCAGATAAAACCAAGGATCAGCGGGACCAGAGCGGTGACAAAGTACAGGTAAAAATTCATCGATTCCATGATAGGGTGTTTTAGGGTGAAACAAATTTGTGGCAAAATACAAAACTTAAAAAATATTGTTTGTTTTTCATTAAAATATTTATCCCCTTGTTTTACCTGGGAACATCCTGTTTGTGAAAATTCCTGATAAGCAGAAATCCTCACGTCCTGAGACGTGCCTATAAGGGTTCAAGTTTGGAAACTTGAACCAGCGTTGTTGGAAACTTGAATCCCGTCCCCCGTCCCCCATGAACCGTCCCCCGTGAACCGTCCCCCGTGAACCGTCCCCCGTCCCCCGTCCCCCGTCAACCGTCCCCCGTCAACCCCATTGACATAAATCATCGCTTTTTGTCCCCATTCTCCTTCTCTTTGTCAAATTATTATTTCTTAGATTTAAGGTCAAACCAAAAAAAGACGCAAATATGAAACGAATAGGGTATGTACTTCTGTTGATCCTCTTTTGGGTGCGCAGCTATGCGGATGAAGGGATGTGGCTCCCCATGCTTCTAGGCGATCAGGTGTACAAGGAGATGGTCAAAAAAGGGTTAAAGCTTAAGCCCGAGCAACTGTACAGCATGAACAAGGCGTCGATCAAAGATGCCATCATTATTTTCGGCGGCGGTTGCACCGGGGAGATCGTCAGCGACCAAGGGTTGATCTTCACCAACCACCACTGCGGGTACGGGGCCATTGCAGGCGCCTCCACGATGGAACACAACTACCTCCGCGACGGTTTCTGGGCTGCAGATAAGAGCAAGGAAATTTCCTCCCGCGGGCTCAGCGTTCAGTTTTTGAATAAGATCGAGGACGTGACCGCCCGGGTAGAAGAAGCGATCGGATCGGCTACCGGGATGGAAAAAAACCGCAAGCTTTCCGAGATTTCCCAGAAAATCACGGCAGAGGCCACTGGCGGCGACGAGTTCAAGCGGGCATCGGTCAATCCGATCTTCCGCGGCCGGCAATACCTGCTGTACGTCTACGATGTGTATAAAGATGTGCGCCTTGTTGGGGCCCCGCCGGAAAATGTAGGCAAATTTGGCGGCGATACCGACAACTGGGAATGGCCGCGCCATACCGGCGATTTTTCCGTTTTCCGCGTGTATATGAGCCCGGACGGGAAGCCCGCCAACTACAACGCAGCCAACGTGCCGTACAAACCCAAGCACTTCCTGCCTGTAAGCATCAAAGGATTTGCCGATGGCGATTATGCCATGATCTTTGGATATCCGGGCGGCACCAACCGCTATGAAACCTCTTATGGCGTCAACCTCAGCACGGATATCAACAACCCGACGCTGGTCAAGCTGCGCGATATGCGCCTGCGGTACATGTTCGAGGAGATGAAAAAAGATCCGGCAGTGAAGCTTCAACTCGCTTCTGAGTATGCGAGTGTAGCCAACTACTGGAAATTCTTCGACGGCGAAACCAAGCAACTGCTCAAATACGATATCGCCGGCCAAAAGAAACGGACCGAAGACGCCTTCACCGCCTGGGCCAAAGGCAAGCCGAAGTACGAGAACGTGATGAGCGATTTTGCCAAGATTTATGACGCCTGGCGCCCTTACGCCATGCACCGGCAATATATTTCGGAAGGCATCACCGGGTGCCGCCTGATTCAGGCTTCCGGTGGGTTACTCCAGTTGGAAAGTCTCCTTATGCGCGAGGATAACCCCTCCGACCAGATCAAACGCACGCTGGACGGCATTGAAAACGCCCGGCAACGCTACCGGACCAGTTACAACCTCAAAGCGGAACAAAAGATCCTCGCCAACGTGCTATTGATGTTCCTCAACGACATCGACCCCGCCCAGCACCCCGAAGGGTTTTACAGCAAGTTGTTCCGCAATTACAGCAGCCTGGATAAGAGTCCGTTTACTGCAATCGCTGAAGATGTATTCCAGAACAGCATCATGGTCAACGACGAAAATTGGGAAGCCTTCAAAGCCAAGCCCACCCTCGATGCCCTGAAAAAAGACCCGGCCTTTGGAATCGTAGACGCGTTCCTGAAGAACTTCCAAAATATGGTCCTTCCGAAATACAACGAGTTTGCCAGCAAAAACGAGGAACTCCACCGGGCGTATATGGACGGGCTTTTCGAAATGAATCCCGAAAAGATGAAGGCTACTTACCCGGACGCCAACTTCACCATGCGGGTTTCCTACGGCAGCGTGCAAAGCTATAAACCGAAAGATGCCGTGACCTACGACTTCGTGACCACCCTATCCGGCGTGGTTTCCAAGTACAAGCCCGGCGACTATGAGTTCGACCTCCCGCAAAAACTGCTGGACCTCCACAAAGCCAAAGACTTCGGTCGCTATGCCGATCCTAAATACAACGACATCATCGTTGGCTTTATCACCACCAACGACATCACCGGCGGCAACTCGGGTTCTCCCGTGATCAACGCCAAAGGCGAACTCATCGGCCTGGCCTTCGACGGTAACTACGAAGCCCTGAGTCACAAAATGGCGTTCGATAAAGACATGATCCGCACCATCAACGTGGATATCCGCTACGTGCTCTGGTGCATCGAAAAGCTCGGCGGCGCCAAGCATATTGTCGATGAATTGAAGATCGCGCAGTAGAAGATGTAGAGGACGTAAAGGATGTAGAGGATGTAGAGGATGTAGAGGATGTAAAGGTCCTTTACATCCTCTACATCTTTTACATCCTTTTTTTAGAAAAAGATCGTCCGTTGAAACCAAACAAAAGGTAATTACGTTGTATGTACGTATTGTTTCAACTACCTTTTTTCTATGCAGGTTCCAATCGTTCAAATCGGTAACTCCAAAGGGATTCGGCTCAGCAAAACCCTGCTGGACAAATACCAGTTCACGGATAAAGTAGAATTGGTTTTAGAGGAGGGGTATATCCTGCTCAAACCGATAGCAAAACCCAGACAAAATTGGGATAAAGCGTTTGCTGAAATGCACCAGAATGGAGACGATGCCTTGCTGATAGATTCCTTTTTTGAAGACGAAACCTGGGATTAAAAGGATGTCTTACCAGCAGTATTCCATTGTTATTGTCAATTTGGATCCAACCGTTGGAAGCGAAATTCAAAAAACGCGCCCTTGTGTAATTATTTCTCCGGATGAAATGAATCTACACTTAGCCACGGTGGTAATTTGCCCGGTTACTTCCAGATCCCGGAACTACCCTACGCGGGTAACATTCGATCTTGATGGTAAAACCAATTGGATCGTTGTGGATCAAATCCGCACGATCGATAAGATCCGTATCATCAAGTCGATTGGGCGCCTTTCTACTGGTCCGGTCGCCGAGTTAAAAAGGATTATTAGAGAGGCTTATGTAGATTAATTTAGCCGGATCATTTTTTTTGCAACGGTTTTCCCTTCTCCTTCCAGCACGCATACATAAACCTGCCGCTTAGTTCCGGTTGGGGCGTTCCAGACCATTTCGTGCTCTCCGGACGAAAACTGCGCGCGGTTTGCCAGCCGGGCAATTTCCTGTCCCTGCATATTGACGATCCGAAGGGTAATGCGGGCGGATTCCTCCAGGTTGAACCGGATGCGTACCTCCGATTCGAAAGGGTTGGGGTAAATGCGGGTAATCCGAAACGGCGTTTTGGCTAATTCCTTGACTGAAGTAACGGCTTCGGGCGCCACCGGCGCGCTTTCCACCGAGTTGCGGCTGATGGTGCTTACGGCGTACCAGTAAGGCATGGACGCGGAAGGGGTTTGATCCAGGTATTCGAAATTGCTGGTAACTGCGAGGAGGTTTTGGGGGCTTTTCACGGCTTCAGTCCAATCGGGCGGGGCGTTTGCCTGGAGGCGGTACACAGCATAAAAGCGCGGGGAAGCTTGCTGTCCCTGGGGAGCAGGCTGGTTCCAACGCAGCCTCCGGCCTCCTGTTTCTGTCAGGAGTTCCACTTGCTGGGGTGAAGCCGGGGCGTGGACATCTTTCCAGTCCATCACCGGCGTGAATGCCCGGTAGCGGTATAAGTCGGTTCGCAGGCTGTCGGGCACGCCCTGGGTGGTCGATACGCTGATATTGGCCGCCCGGAAGTGCAGGGCGCCGGGAATGCCGTTCTCCCGCATAAACCGGATTTGTTTGGGTATCTCCGAAGGCGTGTACAGGGAGGCGGCGCTGGTCATGGACGGATCGGCGCGGTATAAGGCCAGTCCGGGGTAGAGGTGCCTGCCGTTCATCTGGGTTTTCCACCAGAGAGAAAGCTTGGCAAAATCCTGGTTGCCGCCAAAAGGCCAGTACAGCTGGGGAGAGAGGTAGTCGATCCATTTTTCCTGGAGCCACTTAACCGCGTTGCCGTAGGTAACATCCGCCCCGGATAAACCGGTAATGCCGGGCGGGTTGCCGCTGCGCCATATGCCGAAAGGACTGATGCCGTATTTGAGCCAGGGTTTGATCGCGAGGGCTGCCTCGCTCAGCTCCTTCACAAAGCGGTTGATGTTATCTTCTCTCCAGGCATTGAGAGTCATGCCGGTCCCATAAACGGCATACGTGGCCTGGTCTTCGGTGGTAATGCCCTCATAGGGATAAAAATAGTCGTCATAGTGCAGTCCATCGATGTCGTAGCGCTTGACCACATCGGTAAGGAGGTTGACGAGGTACTGGCGCGCTTCCGGGATGCCGGGATTGAGCAGCATCACCGTTTTGACGGTCAGCATCCAATCAGGGTGCTGCACGGAAAGATGGTTTATAGCTTTGGGGTACGTCGACGTGACGCTCCGGATCACCCGGAAGGGGTTGATCCAGGCATGTAACTCCATCCCACGTTTATGGGCTTCTTCAATCGCAAACGAAAGCGGGTCCCAGGAAGGACTGGGAGGCAGGCCTTGCTGCCCGGTCAGGTAGTACGACCAGGGCTCCAGGGTAGAGGTATACATCGCGTCGCTCTCAGACCGGATTTGGAAAAAGATGGTATTGATGCCCGTTTGCTGCAATTTGTCGAACATCGTGCGCAGCGCCTGCTGTTGGGAAGAAGGAGAGGCGCCTTTTACGGGCCAGTCAAGGTTGACCACCGTAGCTACCCACACGCCGCGCATCTCGTATTTGGGAGGGGTGGGGGATTGGGCGGGGAGGCGCAGGGCACAGGGCACAAGGCATAAGGCGGCAAGGCAAAAATAAAGGAATTTCATGGGCTGTTATTTGTAAGGGAAAATAGTGAAAAGAAGCCATTTTAAAGCTAATTAAAAGGACTCTTCCCAACCCCTACCTTAGAATGGTTCTTTATTACAAATTACAATCCCTTCCTGCTTCGAGTTTGCCGATCATTCCTTCGATATTGGCTTTATTGGCCGAATCCGGCGCCAGGGCCAAAGCCTGGCGGGCGTATTTAAGCGCCGTTTTGTAGTCTCCAATACCCGAGTATCCCCGGGTCAGGCCAACTAGCACGGTAAATTCCTTGGGAAATTTTTCTGCATTGTACTTAAATATCTCCAGCGCTTTGTCTTGTTTTTTCTGTGCCAGGAGTTGGCGGCCGAAGGCATGGACGGCTTGCATGCCGGCATCCGGCATTCGGATGGCTTCCGCCATCAGTGCGTCGGCTTCCGCTTCCCGTTTCATGGCATAGAGCACCCCGGCTTTGGTTTGCATCGTGCGGAAATTTTTTTCGCCGGGAAACTCCAGCGGGTTCATGGCATGGTCCGCCCATGCGAGGGCCTGGTCGAGATGGGTTTTTCGCTCCACGCAAAAGTTGACGGCCTCGATCCAGTTTTCCAACCGAAACCCATGGAAGTTTTGGAGTTCTTCCCGGAATTTTTGGATGTACACCTCATTTGGATCCGGAACGGAAATCCGAATCGGAATGGTTAGTTCTTCCCAGCTAAGCAAAACCCGGCAGCGGTTTTCTTCCCGGTCGTCAAAAGTATACGTAAGCCATTCCTGATATGCTGACTTGAAGGGTTGGACGGTTACCCGTAAGACGTCTTCTTCCGGCCGGTAGAAATAACTTCCCCAAGCCGTCGTGTTTTTGGAGAAAATAACCGTCCATTCGTTTGCCGAAGGTATCATATGCAACCCATACACGCCTGCCGCCAGGGGCTTGCCTTCTATCTCCACCCCGTGAGAGAAAGCGATGGTCGTGTTTTCGTTCGCGCCTGCCCTCCATGGCGAAGGGTTATTGTCGTTGCTCAACCCAAACTGAAGATTGCTCAGCCCATAAGGCACCAATCCTCCCCAGATCTTGCCGCGCCGGTCGGTACCGTCCGGCGCATGCACATCCGGGCTGCTGTAGTTAATGGTTACGCTGACCAATCCCATGTATTGGGTGACACTGGCTTTTTGGTTGCCGCCGCTGGGGGGCAGGGAGATCTGAGCGGAGAGAACTATTCCGGTAAGTAAACCGAAAGCTGTTGAGAGGGTTTTTTTCATTAGTCGGGCGGTTTTGGTGATGAAGAATGCTACTAATGTACGCTATTTTCTCACAAAAACCGGCGCCTGGTGGTATTTATAGGTCGAATCGGTCAGTACACTCCAGGCTTTGGTTTTCCAGTCCATCAGGGCAATATGATACTCCTTTTGCTCTGCGAGGTCGATCAGAAGCTCGGTATTGCCATCGGGAAGAAACCGGTCGACTTCATGAGGAGGGTTTAGCCCTTCATAAAACAGGAAAAAGCCAATAAAGCGATTCAACGGAGGTGGCGGAATGAAGGTTTCTACGGTCACGGTTTGGCGCGTATTCGGCTTCTCAATTAAGGCCTTTCCTTGTTTAAATAGGTTTCCATCCACTCCAGCCAGCGCGCCCAAACTTCCATGGCCCGTACCGGATCGCTCAGGGTATGACCAGGTCCCGGGTAAGCGATGAATTTTACCGGCACGCCGTTGTCGCGAAGGGCATGAAAAAGTTTATACGACCCGGTGATCGTGACCCGGGCATCCTCGGTTTTGGACTGGATGAGCGTGGGCGTTCTAATTTTGGACAAGTTGGAGATCGGAGACTGGGCAAAGGCCGACTGGAGGTTATCCCCTTTGTAGGGAGAATCGGTGATGGCATGGCGGCGCATGCGGTTGAGGTCGTTGAGGCTGTACATGTCGGTGTAGTCAATCGGAGCGGCGCCGGCCATAGCGGCAGCCCAAACGCCGGGGTAGCGGCCGATCATCCAGGCGGTCATCCATCCTCCATACGACCAGCCCGACACCCCAATGCGATTTTTTTCGATAAACCCTTTTGCGATCAATGCGCTGACCCCGCTCATCACGTCTTCGCCCGGCCCCGGCGCGGCGTCGTTGGCAATAGCGCTCTGAAACGCGTTCCCCAGGTTATTGCTGCCCCGGTAGTTGGGCTCCAAAACTACCCAGCCTCTGGCAGCCATCCATTGGGCTTGCATACTGAATCCCAAACTGGAAGAGGCAGTCGGGCCCCCATGGATATAGACGATCAACGGATAGGTTTTGCCGGGGTCAAAATTGGGCGGATAGGTGACGATGCCGTTGGGCTTCAACCCATGGGCGCTTTCCCAGGTCAACGCTTCGCGTTTCCCCTGTTTTTTTGCTGCCAAGGCCTGGTTAAAATCAGTTAGCCGGATGGGTGCGGCGCCCAGGCTGGGCTTATAATACAGCTCACTGGGACGGTAGATTTCCGATCCGGTCAACACCATTGCCCCGGAAGGAGACACCGACCAATCTTCCAGGTCGATGACCGGCCCCAGGGGCGCCATCGATTGCTCTCCGCCTGGGCCGATGATCCAAAGCCTGGACTGGGCGTCATCCTGTACGTCGAGCAGAAGCCGTCCGCCGGAAAGCCATTGGAAGTTGAGTACTTCGCGGTCCAGGTTGCGGCTTCGCGAGGCTGGGGGTTCTTGGTTCCATCCAGTTTGGTATACTTCGTTGAGGTTAGCAGGAACGCCTTCTCTTGGGTAGCCAAAAGCCAGGCGGTTTCCATCTGGGGAAAAAAATACCGGTCCTTCCAGGTGGGTGTTTTGGGTCACAGGCCGGATCGTTTTATCTACGACATTCAAAAGGTAGGCTTTACTTAAATCAGAGTCTCCCGAAAAGGAAGAAGCATACCGGATAAAGGCAATGGTCCGGCCGTCGGGCGACCACGAAAGCGAAGAAACGGAGAGCCCTGTGGCTACGGTAATCGAATCAGGGGTAAGCCGGCTGGATTTTTTGCTTTCCAGATCCAGTACCCAGATATGCCTGGCCTTGGGCGCTTCATTGGTCAGGTAGTCGTTGCTTCCCACCTCAAACGAATCGTCGAAGCGCGCGGAGCCGGAGGGCGCAGGCTTGGGTTCTGCTTCTGCAATGAACGCAATGCTTTTGCCATCGGGGCTCCAGGCATACCGGCTAATGCCGCCCGGGGCCTGAGTGGCCTTTTGGGCTTCCCCGCCTTTTACCGGGAGCAAGAAGAGCTGGGAACCGTTGGGACTGGAGGCCAGAAAAGCCAGCATGGCGCCATCGGGCGACCATTGGGGGTCGGAAACGCCAGGTCGTTCAGAAACCAGCACCCTGGTTTGGCGCGTTGGTAAGTCGATGGCCATCAGTTGGCGCACGTACCGGTTGTTCTCGTAATCCGTTGTTCGGTGAATGAATACGGCGGATTGGCCATCGGGGGAAATGCGGGGCATTGTAAGCGCGACGACCTGATGGAGATCAGGCAATTCAAGAAAGAGCGACTGCCCGCCAAGAGGCTCTTTAAAGAATAAAGCCCCCAGTATTGTCAGGAAAAGAAACGTTCTGGCCATGGATTGTCGCAGTTTGGCAGCCAAGATACTCAATTTGGGAGTTTCCACTCTTTGGGCAATTATTTTTCGACCCTTTGCGAATGATCGGATTTGGAGAAGCCTTTTTGGGATTTGGGAACATTTTTTGGTAAGTTTACCGGATTCGTTTTAAAATACAATTGCGATAAAATGATTTATGACTTCTTATTATACGGCGCCAACGGTTTCGTTGGTCGCGAGCTCGCTGCCCAAGCGGTGAAACAAGGCCTCCGCCCCCTGCTGGCAGGCCGCAATGAAGCCCAAGTATCTGCGCTGGCCCAATCCCTGGGTCTGGATTTCCTCATTTTTTCGTTGGAAGAAACAGAAAAGCTTCGGGCCGCCCTCCGGAAATGCCCTCTGGTATTGCATTGCGCCGGTCCGTACAAGTATACCTTCAAGCCCATGGTGGAGGCCTGTATCCAGGAAGGGGTGCATTACCTGGACATCACCGGGGAAATGCCCGTGTTTATGGCCCAGCAGGGGTTTGACCAACAGGCCAAAGAAAGGGGGGTCATGATCCTGCCAGCGGTTGGGTTTGATGTCGTACCCACGGATTGTCTGGCGTTGTATCTCAAAGAAAAGCTGCCTTCGGCGACGCACCTGCAACTGGCGTTTTCCCAGAAAGGTCCCGCCGGGTTGCCGCCCGGCACCGCCAAAACCATGATCGAGATGATGCCTTTTGGGCTCAAGATTCGACGGGACGGGAGGATCATCGACGCCCTGGATCCAGGGTATACCCAGGAGATCGATTTTGGCAACCGGCCGCGCACGGCGATGCGCCTGAATTGGGGCGATGTATTTACCGCCTACTACACAACGGGCATTCCCAATATCGAGAATTTTATGGCTATGCCCAAGGCTACTTCCCAACAAGCGAAAATCATGTCCACGCTTCGCCCCCTGTTCCGCTTCAAACCGGTGCGCTCTTTGTTCCAGGGCATCATCAAAGGAGGCTCAACCGCTGAGGAACGCACTGCCACTCAGGTCTACGTTTGGGGCAAGGTTTGGGACGATGCCGGCAACCAGGCGGAAGCTCGCCTGGCAGGACCCGAAGCGGGGGTAGTTTGGACCGTCCGCGCTGCCCTGGCTTGTATCCGCCATGTCCTGGCCGGGGAAGTAAAACCAGGGTACCAGACGCCCGCCGGCGTTTTTGGCGCGGATCTGGTGCTGGAGTGCGAAGGGGTTGCCAGGGAAGACGCTTAGACGGCAGGGGGGATGGCGCAACGCGGACAGCAATCGGTTTGGGTTAATCTCTTTTTGGCTTATGTACGATGTAATCGTTATCGGCGCCGGTTTTGCCGGCCTTACGGCTGCGCGGCGCCTGCACGAGGCCGGGCGTGAGGTTTTGCTTCTGGAAGCGCGCGACCGCGTCGGCGGGAGGGTTTGGACCCACTGGATCGATGGGCAGACGTATGTCGATTATGGAGGCCAATGGATCGGCCCTACTCAGGACTATGCCTATGCCCTTGCCGCCGAATTGGGAGTGGAAACGTATGCCACGTACAATTCCGGCAAGAATGTGATTGCCCTGAACGGGAGCGTAAGAACATACAGCGGCCTCATTCCGAAAATCGATTTGCCTTCCCTGCTCAATATCGATTGGGTGATCAAATCCATGGAAAAGCGGGCGAAAAAGATAGACCTCGACCGCCCGTGGGAAAGCCCGGGAGCCCGTAAACTGGACAGCCAGACCCTGGCTACTTATCTGGACCGGAACGTCCGTTTCGGCAACGCCCGCAAAGTACTTGAAGCGGGTTTGGACACCGTTTTTGCCGTTTCTCCGTCGGAACTTTCGTTGCTGCATGCCCTTTTCTACATGAAATCGGGTACCAGTCTGGACTGTTTGCTGAATATCGACAATGGCGCTCAACAGGACCGGTTTGTTGGGGGCGCTCAGCTGCTGGCTGACCGTCTGGCCGAAAAATTGGGCGGAGCGCTTCGCCTCCAGTCGCCCGTTCGCCGCATGGTTCAATCCGGCAGGGAAGTGGCGGTTATTGGTGACGAATTCGAATTCAAGGCAAAAAAAGCCGTAGTGGCAATCCCTCCCGCCCTGGCCGGCCGGATCGAATACCAACCCGGATTGCCGGGCCGGCGCGATCAGCTTACTCAGCGTATCCCCATGGGCACGGTGTGGAAGTGTTTTGGCATTTATGAACGCCCTTTCTGGAGGGAAAAAGGCCTGAGCGGCCAAGCCGTTACCGACGAGAAGCACTTTGTGCAGACCGTTTTTGATTGTTCCCCCAAAGACGGAAGCAAGGGCATCCTTCTGGGCTTTTCCCTGGCAAACCGGGCCAGGAGATTTATGCAACTCTCCGAAAACGATCGCCGGAACGCCGTATTGACCAGCTTTGCCCAGTTTTTTGGGAAAGAGGCCGCCAGTCCTCTGACGTATCTGGAAAAAAACTGGGCGGATGAAACCTGGAGCCGGGGTTGTTACGCCGGTATGTTCCCGCCAGGGATTTGGACAGGATTTACGGATGCGCTGACGCAACCCTGCGGGCATATCCATTGGGCAGGTACGGAAACATCCGCCGTTTGGAATGGGTATATCGATGGCGCGATTCGCTCCGGCGAACGGGTTGCCAGGGAAATAAACAGCCTCCTCCATGTGTGATACCTTTGTATCGATGCCGGGGCATTCCCTCTCCGGAATTGTGATCTTCGGAAAGAACTCCGATCGCGAACCGGATGAGGCGCAGGCCATCTTGCGTATTCCGGCTAGGAAGCAGGAAGCGCGAAGCGTGCGTTGTACCTTTATTTCCATTCCTCAGGTTGCGCAAACCAATGAAGTGATTCTGTCCAAACCATTCCAAATGTGGGGGGCGGAGATGGGCGTCAATGAACACGGGCTGGTTATAGGCAATGAGGCCGTGTTCACCAAAGTGAAACTGGCAAAAAAGAATACCGGACTTACCGGTATGGACATGCTGCGCCTCGCCCTGGAACGCTGTCGAACGGCAGACCAGGCCCTGGGCCAGATCGTTCAACTTCTGGCCGATTTTGGGCAGGATGCCTGTGGAGGATACCGGAACCGCAGCTTTTTCTACTCCAACAGCTTTCTGATCGCTGACCCCAAAGAAGCTTGGGTACTCGAAACGGCAGGCCCGTTCTGGGCTACCCAAAAAGTTCGGACCGGCTTTCGAAGTATTTCCAATGCGTTGACTATTGGAGAAGATTTTGACCTGATTCACGATAAGGCAATAGATTTCTCCAGAAACAAAGGATGGTCCAAAAAAGGGCGTCCCTTCCGGTTTAGCGACGCTTTTTCCGATTGGTTCTATACCCGAATGGGGCGGGGGCGCATCCGGCAGGCCAGAACAACTGGCCTGGGCAGCGCCTGCTCTGGAGCCCTCGACGCGCACGAGGCTATGCGCATGCTGTCTACTCATGCCCCTCAAGGAGAGGCTTTTACGCCTGCCCGGTGCAATACCGCTTCCGTTTGTATGCATGCCACCGGGCTGACCAATCCCAGCAACACCACAGGGTCCATGATAGCTGAGATCCGCCGGGAAGCGCCGCATACGGTATGGCTTACCGGCACGTCTTTGCCCTGCTTGTCTGTGTGGAAGCCGTTTTTTCTGGGCCCTGGGTACGTCGGGACCTTTGAAAAGAATTTGCCCCAGCCGGGGGCTGCTCCGGATGAAAGCCTATGGTGGCTCGCAGAGAACGTCCACCGGAAAATAGCGCGGCATTACCGGAAAAGAAAACCATTGATCGAGGAGGATCGCAGCCGTTTACAGGGAGCGTTGCTCGAAGAAGAAGCGATCCTGATCCGGAATGGAGGCGATCCCGGCGCCTGTAGCCGCTTTTCCGAAAAGGCGTTTCGTGATTACGAAGCCTTGCTCTGTGGCTGGGAGACCAAGTTAGAGCGAGAAAAATAAAACGGAGGACCTGGGACTTCCTGAGCCTCATCTACCCTGCCGGAGCATTTCCGCGTATCCGTTCGGCAACACGCTTTCCTCCACGGCTTTGGCGGCGCGCTCCACATCGTAGCGAAAGCGGATAAACTCGGTGCGAACGCTTCCCTGGGCGAAAGGCGAGCTGTTTTCGTCGAGGTGGAGCAGCACGTAGCATCCTCTGGGGTCGCCGTCCTTGGGTTTACCTACTGAACCTATGTTGATGACGTGCCGGAAGCGAACCATCCCATTTTCATCCTCGTCTTTCAGGATGCGGTGGTAGGGTTTGTGGGTATGCCCGATGCAAAGTATATCGGCTCCCGCGTCGCGAACAATGCGCAGCAGGCTTTTTTCTTCCCGGTCTTCAAACAGGTATTCGTTGATGCGCCGGGGGCTACCATGAGCAAGAAGCAGGCTCAGGGGCGTGTCATTGACCGGGATCTGAATGCGGATCTGAGCGGGGAGATGATGCAAATAAGCGCGTTCCTCCGCACCGGTCAGCTCGTTGGTGAGCCCGATGGATACGGCGCCCATGGCTTTCTCTTCGTCGGTTTTATAGGCGCAACCGCAATCGTCGCTATGGCGGCCAATGCCAAAATCGTAATTCCCGGCAATAGTCGGTATATGCCGGGCACGGATAGCCCGGATAACCTCGTTGGGCCAGATATTGTAGCCGACGAGGTCGCCCAGGCAATACAGGGCATCGGCATTTCGCGTTTCGAGGTCTTCAAAAAAGGCTTCGAGTGCGGGAAGGTTGGAATGAATATCCGAGAAAAGAGCGATTTTCATGGTTATGAATGATTTGGGTAGTATTTCTTTTGAAACCATAGCGCAAGTTGCACCAGCAAAATGAGTGCGGGCACTTCAACCAGCGGACCGATTACCCCGGCAAATGCCTGCCCGCTGTTGATCCCAAATACCCCAATGGCTACGGCAATCGCCAGCTCGAAGTTGTTGCCCGCTGCGGTAAAGGCAATGGAAGCGTTTTTGGAGTAATCGGCGCCAAGCCATTTCCCGGCGAAAAAACTGACCAGGAACATGATCGCAAAATAGATCGCCATCGGAAGCGCAATGCGAAGCACATCCAAAGGGATTTGAACGATGAGGTTGCCCTTTAAGCTGAACATAACCACAATGGTGAACAGCAACGCGATCAGCGTAACCGGCGAAATGGCAGGAACGAAAACTCGCTCAAACCACTCTTTTCCCTTCCAGGCGATCAACCCATACCGGCTGACAACCCCGGCGGCAAAAGGAATGCCCAGATAAATAGCCACGCTCTCGGCAATCTGCCCAATGGTAATATCCACTTTCAGCCCTTCCATGCCCAGCCATTCCGGCAACAGGGTGATAAAAACATACGCATAGACGCTGTAGAGCAGGATCTGGAAAATGCTGTTTAACGCCACAAGCCCTGCAGCGTATTCCCGGCTTCCTCCGGCTAGCTCGTTCCACACGATGACCATGGCGATGCAGCGGGCCAATCCGATCAGGATAAGTCCAACCATATAATCCGGATGGTTTCGCAGAAAAAGGATGGCCAGAACGAACATCAGGATCGGGCCGATAACCCAATTGAGCAGTAAGGAAACGCCCAGGATCTTCCCATTTCGGAACACGGGCCCCATCTGTTCATAGCGCACTTTAGCCAAGGGAGGATACATCATCAGGATGAGGCCAATGGCCAAAGGGAGATTGGTCGTTCCCTGCGAAAAGGAGTTAATATAACCGGCAGCGGAAGGAATAAAATGCCCGATGGCTACCCCGGCAGCCATCGCCAGGAAGATCCACAAGGTGAGGTAGCGGTCCAGAAAGCGGAGGCGCTGGCGCCGGGCTGCCGGGGCGCAATCGGTAGCTGACATGAGCAAAGAATTTAAAGGCGCTTAAGCCGGTTTTTGAGCAAATACCGTGATGCTGAAAATCCCGGTTTCACTGCGTTTGAACTCGTTGAGCAGTTCCGGGCTCAAATAGCGGCCCAGAATATCGTCGGGAATGTGAATGGCTTTTTCTTTTTGGAGGGTAAGCTCCTGGAATCCGGTTTGGCGGATCAATCCCAGATAATCCGCTTTCTGGATGGCGCCCGTTACGCAACCCGCATACATTTCCGCTTCTTTGCGGAGCTCTTCCGGCAGATCGCCGGTCAGTACGATGTCGGAAATACTGAAATGCCCGCCGGGCTTGAGGACACGGAAGATTTCCTTGAAAACCCCGGCCTTATTGGGTACCAGATTGAGCACGCAATTGCTCACGATTACATCGGCCAGGTTGTCCTCCAGCGGCATGTGCTCGATATCGCCTTCCACGAATTCGACATTGGAAAAGCCCAGTTTTACTGCATTTTGGCGCGCTTTTTCCAGCATGGCGGGCGTAAAATCTACCCCAATCACGCGCCCCTCAGGCCCCGTTTCGTGGCGGGCAATGAAGCAGTCGTTCCCGGCGCCCGAGCCCAGGTCGACGACCACGTCGCCGGGCTTGATCCGCGCAAACTCGGTGGGCAAGCCGCAACCCAGGCCAAGGTCGGCTTCCGGAGCGTATCCGCCAAGCTGATCGTAGTCTTCGTTCATGATATTGTACACCTCGGTTTCGCTGCAGCAGCTTCCACAACAGGACGATGCCTTGACGACCTGGGTTTCTTCCAGCGCAATGGCGCCGTACTTTTCCTGTACCATTTTCTTAATCGGATCCAGATTTTCCATAGCGGGTTGATTTAAAAATTATCGTAAAATTGCGATTAATATGGATAAAAAAATTAACAGCAGTTGGGACCGCAACCGGTGTTGCTGTCCAAAAACTTACCCAATGCGGCTCTTGCAGCTTCCCAGGCTGCTTCGTCGATGCAATAACATACCTTGGCGCCTTCGATCTCCCCTTTGATCAAGCCGGCGGCCTTTAATTCCTTTAAGTGCTGGGAAATCGTGCTTTGGGCCAGGGGGATCTCCTCCACGATATCCCCGCAGATGCATGCCTGCCGCTGCACCAATAGCCGAAGGATAGCGATCCGGGCAGGGTGCCCCAGCGCTTTGGCAAACCGGGCGAGGAGATTGTCCTCTTTGGAAAAGATATCGGCCTTGGAAATTCCCATTTTCGCTTATTTGATCGTAAAAATACGATAATTATTTAATGAGGCAAATTTTTTTAAGGAGCAGGGAACAGAGGGAGCAGGAAAAGGGGAGCAGGGAGCGGGGAGCGGGGAGCGGGAAGCAAAAATCTGCTCCCCGCTCCCCGCTCCCTCTATTCCCTGCTCCCTGCTTAATTCTTCCATTTTCTTTCCTAAATTCACAAAAAATATAACACCTAACGTGTATGAAAAAATTTGCGCTTCTTTTATGGCTTTGTGGGGGCCTGGGTCTTTTTTTAAGTGCCCAGCCGCTCGACATGAACTACTTTAAGGCGATCAAGCCGCGGAGCATCGGCCCCGCCAGTATGAGCGGCCGCGTGACGGCCATCGACGTCGTTCGGAGCAATCCGGACTTTATTTACATTGGCACCGCCTCCGGAGGGGTATGGCGCTCCACGTCGGGAGGCATTACCTGGGAGCCCCTGTTCGACGGGCAGCCGGTAATGGCGATCGGGTCTATTGCGATCAACCAGTCTAATCCCGACGACATCTGGGTGGGCACAGGGGAAGGCAACCCGCGCAACTCCCTCAACACCGGGGAAGGGATCTTCCGCTCGCTCGACGGCGGCAAGACCTGGAAGTACATGGGGTTGAAGGAAACGAAGACCATTCACCGGATCATCATCAACCGGGATAATCCCAATATCGTGCATGTCGCGGCGCTTGGCTCTCCGTTTGGGCCAAACCCGGAACGCGGCGTTTTCCGCACCAAAGACGGCGGCAAAACCTGGGAAAAAGTGCTTTTCACCAACGACCAGTCGGGTTGTGCGGAAATGGTTGTCGATCCTTCCAATCCCAACAAGCTCATAGCCGGCATGTGGGAACACAGCAGAAAGCCCTGGTTCTTTACCTCCGGCGGCCCCGGCTCGGGGATCTATGTTACGCACGACGGGGGCGATACCTGGCAGAAACGCACCGAAGCAGACGGCCTGCCTAAAGGGCCGCTGGGCCGGACCGGATTAGCCTTTTCCCGCTCCAAACCCAATATCGTGTACGCACTCGTAGAAGCGGAAGAAAACGGCCTGTACAAATCGACCGATGGGGGGCAGAAATTCTCGCTGGTGACCAAAGGGGAATCCGTGAGCGACCGGCCGTTCTACTACCATGAACTTTACGTAGATCCACAGAACGAGAACCGGATCTTCAACCTCTATTCCAGTCTGTCTAAGAGCGAGGACGGAGGCAAAACCTTCCAGACTTTCCGCAGCCGCCTGCACGCCGACCACCACGCCTTCTATATTCATCCGGATAATCCCCGGTTTATTGTGGAAGGAAACGACGGAGGCCTGAACATTAGCCGCGACGGCGGAGAAACCTGGGTCTTTTCGGCCAACCTGCCCCTGGGGCAATTTTACCATGTCAATTACGATATGTCTATCCCATATCGCGTTGGCGGCGGACTCCAGGACAACGGCTCCTGGGTTGGCCCGAATACCGTTTGGGAAGGCGGCTTCCGTGCAGGCGGCATCCGCAACCACCACTGGAAAAGCATTAGCGGAGGCGACGGCTTTGACGTGGGCTTCCGGCCAGACAACGGGCGCTACGCTTATGCTATGTCCCAAGGCGGCGCGTTGAGCTATATCGATCTGGAAGCAGGGCGTTCCCAAACGATCCGACCGACGCACCCCGACAAAAACGTAGAACTCCGCTTTAACTGGAACGCCGCTTTTGCCCAGGACCCCTTTGTGCCTACCGGCATTTATTACGGCAGCCAGTTTCTGCATTATAGCAAAGATAACGGGCAGACGTGGGAGCTCCTGTCACCCGACCTGACCACCAACGACACCAGTAAACAGCGCAAAGATACAGGGGGCCTGACTATGGACGCCACCAATGCCGAAAACCACACTACCATCCTGGCTATTGCGCCAAGCACCGTGGATGCCAAAGTGATCTGGGTCGGTACCGACGACGGCAACCTCCAGCTTACCCGCGATGCAGGGAAAACCTGGACCAACCTCGCCAGCCGTTTGCCCGGCGTGAAGCCCGGAAGCTGGATTCCTTATATCGAGCTATCTCAGAAAAACGCAGGGGAAGCTTTCGTGATCGTCAATGATTATCGCCGCAACGATTACAGGCCCATGGCGTTTCACACGACAGATTTCGGGGCGACGTTCAAACAGATCGCCGACGAAAAGAAAGTTCAGGGCCACGCCTTGTCGATCGTCCAGGACCCCGAGGCGCCTAACCTACTGTGGTTGGGCACCGACTATGGCCTTTATGTGACCATCGACGGCGGCGCTACCTGGACCAAGTGGATGAACGGGTATCCTTCCGTGCCTACGTACGATATGAAGATCCATCCTCGCGATCAGGACCTGATCATTGCCACCTTTGGGCGGTCGCTCTACATCCTTGACGATATCCGGCCATTCCGGGAGATCGCCAAGTCGGGGGCCAAGATCATGGAGCAGCCATTCAAAGTATTTCCTGCGGGCGACGCATACCTTGCCCAGGGCCGCATCTCCTCCGGCGAGAACAGCACGGCGGATGCCATGTACTTCGGCGAGGCTGAGCAGCGGGGCGCGGTGATCTCCGTTTGGAGCAAACCATCGGCTGCTCCGCCGATGGGGCGCCCCGGGCAGCCTGGAGGCCGTCCTGGAATGGGGCCAGGCCAACCAGGAGCGCCGCAACCGGCAGCGCCTGGGGCAGGACCTGGAGGACCCGGCGGCATGCGCCAGGGCGGCGCCATGGCTGGCCGCGCCGGTGGACCGAATGCCCGCGTGATCGTGTTTGACATGCAGGGCGACACGGTGCGCAGTTTTGAAACGCCGGTAGATTCCGGGCTTACCCGGATCGTATGGCCGCTCAACCGCAACGGCGTTCAGCTTCCGCGCAGAGAAACGCCGGGCGGCGCAGGCGGAGGCGGTTTTGCCGCTTTCTTCGCCGGCGGGGGCATCGCGCCCCCAGTGATGCCCGGAACATACAAAGTCCTGGTGATCAACGGCCGGTTCCGCGATTCTACGATGGTGACGGTGAAACCCGATCCGATGCTGGACATCCCGATGGCGGATTATCAGGCAAAGGAAGCGGCGTTTAAAGAGATGGTCAAGGTGATTCAGGCAGCAAACGAGGGCTGGAACCGCTTACAGGAAGTGCGCAATACCGTGCGCCGGGTAGACGCCGCCATGGGCCTGGCGCCCGACAGCCTCAAACAGCAGGTGGCGCGACTGGGTAAATCGCTCCAGGACAGCGTTGCCGCAATGGAAAACCTGTACATGATGCCCACCGGACTGAAAGGCATCCAACGCTCTGCCGACAATATCAACGGCATGCTCCAGGGCGCGCTGAGCTACCTCAACGCCTCCAATGGAGGCCCCAACCAGGCGGCACAACGCATGATGGAGCGCGCCCGCGAACGGGTTGCCGATGCGCTGGATAAAATCAACGCCTTTATGGCAAAAGATTTTGCCGCTTACCAGCAAAAGGTCGAATCGGTGCAGGTCCAACTGTTCAAGCCGATGGCGCCAATGAAGATGAATTAATAATAAAACAGGGGCTGTCTCAAACGTCGATGCGCCGCGGTTTTTGCCGCCAAGCAATAACCGTTTTTTGACATCCGAGACAGCCCTTAATCTATCCCTAATGGCAGCCAAATCTACGCTCTTCATCCTCGTCAACTTGCTTTCCCTCGCCGGTGTGCTGTACGTCAACTACCTCGCCGTTGCCTTGCCCATGGCTGGCCGGACGCCGGCCGATGTGTCGGGCATGTATCCCACCCTTTTCACTCCGGCAGGATTTACCTTTGGCATCTGGGGGATCATCTATTTACTGCTGATCGCTTTCTGTTTATACCAGCTGACCTTCCTGGGGAAACCCACGCCTGATTTCCTGCAGCAGATCGGTTGGCTTTTCCTGTTGTCTTGCCTTGGAAATGCCGGTTGGTTGGTGACCTTCCATTACCTCAAGATCGGCTTGTCCATGCTGGTCATGCTGGCCCTGCTCGGGTGCCTTGTAACCATTTATAAGCGGCTGGGCGTCGGCATGACGGAAGCCGGCTGGGCAGAACGCCTGCTGGTACGGCTTCCCTTCAGCGTTTACCTGGGCTGGATATCTGTGGCTACGATAGCAAATGCGAGCATCCTCCTGACGCATGCCGGGTGGAATGGCCAACCGGGCGGACCAGTATTTTGGACCGTCATCGTTCTGGCAACAGCAGTTGGCCTCGGGCTCTGGATGCTGTTCAGTTTCCGCGACATAGCCTATTCTCTGGTGATCATCTGGGCTTTTTATGGAATTTATTCCATGCGTAGCGCAGATATCCTGACTGCGGACAAGGTCGTTGAGATGGCTGCCCTGGCAGGAATGGGCGTATTGGGATTTGGGATATTGTATGCGCTGTTCTTCAAAATATTCAGGCTTGCGTAAGTTACTTTTCCTGGGGCTGTCATGGGCAAGAACAGACTTTTTAGACAGCCCATAACCGCAGGGCGTTCTTTCCGCCGGTAACAGTCATTGATAAGCGGCACAAAACATTACAGAATATGGCCCCCATTTTCTTCGCCAGCCCCTCCGAATTTCGCGGGTGGCTGGCGCAACACCATCAAACGGCAAAGGAACTCCTCGTCGGCTTTTACAAAGTCCATACCGGCAAACCCACCATGAGTTGGCCGGAATCCGTCGATGTGGCGCTGTGTTTTGGCTGGATCGATGGCGTCAGGCGGTCCCTTGGCCCGGATAGCTACTGCATCCGTTTCACGCCTCGCCGGCCCGACAGTATCTGGAGCGCCGTTAACATTCAGAAAATGCAGGAACTGATAGATAAAGGTCTGATGACTTCTGCCGGATTGGCCGTTTTTGACAAACGCAAGCCGGAAAAATCACAGGTTTACTCCTTTGAGAACGAACCCGCTATCCTCGCCGAACACCTGAAAGCCTCCTTTGAAGCCAATCCCCAAGCCTGGGACTTTTTCAAAGCCCAGCCCCCTTCCTACAAAAAGACTATTATTGGTTGGATCATGGCTGCCAAACAAGAATCAACCCGGGCGAAGCGGCTGGAAAAGGTCATTGCGGAAAGCGAGCAAGGAAGACGGGTCAGGTAGACTACGGGTTTTGTGTATACCCCTCCCCGCATCAAGACGCTTCTGCCACACGTCAGGCAGGCAAATAGCGCGGGAAATAAGCATGGCGCAATCAATTAGTCTTCTTCAAGGAGAAACAACTCCTCGATCGGCACCGAAAACACCCGGGCCAGTTTGTACGCCAGCAGCAGGGAGGGATTGTACTTGTTCTTTTCCAGAAAGACGATCGTTTCCCGCCGCACCCCTACTTTTTGGGCAAGCTCATCCTGGGTGAAGTTGAAGCGCGCCCGGAATTCCTTAATTCGATTCTTCATGGCCGCCTTTGAATTGAAAATAGAACCAGCTGGCGGCGAAGGCTACCGCCATGCCTAAAATGCCGGAGCCCAGCAGGACCTCGGTTTCGTAAGCGATCCTGTCTTTAATGAAGAGGATAAAAATCCACCAATAAAGGGAGATGTAGTACGACAGCGCCGCCGTTTTGAGCATCACGTTTTTGGAGCGTTCATCCTCCTGCGGCTCCCCTCGCTTGGCGCTCGACAAGCGCCGGAAGGCAACGAAAAGCCCAAACGCAACAATCAGCCCAATCACGCCGAATTGAACCAATTCTGCCGGGCTTTTTTCTCCGGAAGAAAAGAACCAAAACCCGGTGGTCAGCAGCACCATACCGGCAACGAAAAACGCGAGGATTGTCTTTTTCATTTTCCTTTTGTTATTTATTTCTAACTCAAAGTTAGAAAAATATAACACACGGAACAAATTTTTTTGTTGCAGGCCTGCTTCGAGTCAGGTAAAACAGCTCTTTTTAAGCCTGTTTTTTAAAAAATGGCTATTTTTTTAAATTTGATTTTTAAAAAATGGCTATTTTTATAAATCCTGTTTTAAAAAAATAGGATAATGCACTTATGCTGAATCGGACCCTCCAGCCTATTTTGCGCAGCCGCCTTTATACGGGCAAGACCATCCTGTTGCTTGGTCCCCGGCAGGTAGGCAAAACTACCTTAGCTCAAACCATCGTAGAAGGCCTGCCGGAGCGCCCTGCGTTGTGGCTAACGGGCGACGACCCTGAAGCAGTTCAAGTCTTATCTACAGCCACTCTGGCGCGTTTGCGGATTTTGGTCGCTGCATATCAATTGGTCGTGGTTGATGAAGCGCAGCGAATTCCCAATATTGGCAATACCCTAAAGTTACTGCATGATCATTTCCCCCATGTTCAGGTCTTGGCCACCGGTTCCTCTGCCCTGGATTTAGCCGAACAAACCTCCGAACCATTAACGGGCCGCAAGCTGGAATACCTGATTTTTCCGCTCTCCTTCGAGGAATTGGTTCACCATCATGGATTAGTGGAAGAGCGGGGCAGTTTACCACACCGGTTGGTGTTTGGGACGTATCCTGATGTGGTTACCCGGCCGGGGCAGGAGCGGGAAACCCTGAATCTCCTGGCCAATGCGTATCTATACAAAGATTTGTTTCGTTTGGACCAATTGAAAAAACCCAGCCTCCTCGAAAACATCGTACGCGCGCTTGCCCTTCAGGTCGGCAACGAGGTGAGCTACAACGAAGTCAGTCAATTAGTAGGCGCTTCTCCCCCTACAGTGGAGAAATACATCGATCTGTTGGAGAAGGCCTACATCGTTTTCCGGCTGCCTGCGCTAAGCCGCAACGAGCGAAACGAGATTAAAAAAAGCCGGAAAATATATTTCCTGGACAATGGCATTCGCAATGCGGTGATAGGCAATTTTGCTCCTCTTGAAACGCGCACCGACGTTGGCGCACTGTGGGAAAACTATTTGATTGCCGAACGGTACAAACAGGTGGAATATCGGCGCAGTTTTGCCCGCAAGTATTTTTGGCGCACGGTCAGTCAGCAGGAGATCGACTACGTGGAAGAACTGGATGGGCAATTTTCGGCCTTTGAATTCAAATGGACGCCAACCGCCAAGGCAAAACTACCTGCCCAATTCGCCGAAATTTATCCGCAGCATACCTTCACCGTGATCTCGAGGGATAACTACGAAGGGTTTTTGATGCCAACCTGACGCTGAAGCATTACCATGTTGTACACGGCGGGCTTATGGATGTGCGCAAAGCTGTTGACGTATAGAACATTTTAAAAGACGACAACAATGAAAAGAATTTACCTATTCCTTGCAGGGTTTTTAATTTTAAACTCCTGCAAAATAATTAATTACGATTATGCCCTTATTTCGGACAGAGACGAAAATTTAGACTTGTATATTTCTTCCACAAACAACCAACTCCTTAACATCACCAACGACAAGTTTACAGACTACGGAATCAAATGGAGCCCTGATGGCAATTTTATTCTTTTTGCAAAGCAGGTTAACAGGCAATACGACCTTTATCTCTACAACGTTGAATTGAAAACGACGGAACAACTGACAAATGATACGTTAAACCAATACGGACCATCGTTTTCTCCGGATGGAAAAAGTATTTTGTATGTTTCAAATGCGGACCACATACAAAATGAAATCTATTTAATGAACTTGGCCACTAAAAAAATAACCCGAATAACAACGAACGACCGATTAGACGGTTCGCCTACGTTTCATCCAGATGGCCTCCGAATTTTTTATACGTCCTTTATGGATAAAGACTCCGCCAACAGAATTACCAATAGCGAAATATTTGTTACGGACACTATGGGAAGCTATCACACCAGGTTGACGAACCGAATTGGGAACGATGGCGCTTTGGATATTTCACCGGACGGAAAAACCATTGCCTGCCATTACTTTTTAAAAAACAAAGCGGACATCTACGTTATGAACATTGACGGCAGCCATATCAAACAGTTAACAACAGACACGTTAGATAACAGATGGCCCCGTTGGACGCCAGACGGAAAATTCATTGCCTATACGCGTGTTGCGGAGCATTCGGACATTTGGATTATGTATAAAGATGGGAATAATAAAAAGCCCTATGTGATATCGCCCAAACGAGATGAGATACTTGAATTTAAACCGGCAAAAAAGAAAAACGCCCTATAAAACGCGTTTGGCATAAAGGGCGGTTCTGTTCTTCGCAAATTGGCGAAACCTGGAAGCGGGGATGCCCGAAAAACGAAAATGCCGACCGGTGTGGTGTAACCCAGACAACGTAGAAGAATCAAACACCACGCAGGTTTTTTCAAACCGTATAAACCAATGTGCTCAAATAGGATTGCCACTGGTTGGCTGGCGCTGGGTAGGTTGACCGCCACATCCTGGTTTTTCAGGCCTTCAGACCGAAAATTTGCGCCCGAACCCAATAAAGGAACGCTATGACCAAAGACGCCGATACCTATTTCTCCGAAGGCTGCGGCCGCTGCGCGCTCGGAGGCACGCCGGAGTGTAAAGTACACGCCTGGGAGAGCGAACTGATTGCCTTGCGGAGGATTGCGCTCGACTGCGGGCTGGACGAGGAATGCAAATGGGGCGTTCCCTGTTACACGTTTCAGGGTAAGAATATTGCGCTGCTCTCTGCCTTTAAAGACAACTGCGTCCTCAGTTTTTTCAAAGGCTCCTTGTTGCACGACGAGCGCGGGGTATTGGAGTTTGCCGGGGAGAACTCCCATGTGGCCAAGGTACTCCGGTTTGCCTCCCTTGAAGCGATTCTGGACATGGAAGATTTGATCAAAACATACCTTTTCGAAGCCGTCGAAGTGGAGAAAGCGGGCGTGAAGGTCCAAAAAGGCCCTCAGATGGAGATCCCCGAGGAACTGCAGCGCAAGTTTGACGATGCCCCGGCGTTCCGGGAAGCCTTCGAAGCCCTGACGCCCGGACGGCAGCGAGGCTACCTGTTGCATTTTACGGCGCCCAAACAATCGGCTACCCGCACCGCGCGGATTGAAAAGTGCATGCCGCAGATTTTTGAGGGTAAGGGGATGCAGGACTAGGCAGCGACTCGGTACCGGCTTGTATCGCGTTAATTTTGCTTATAAAATGCACTTTTGAAAGGGCAAAATTCGATAATTTTTGCTCTTTCAAAAGTGTATTTTTAAGAAACTCGCCAAGAATGAAAAAGGACCGGAATGCTCAGTAGAGAGAACAGAAGTAAGCTGCTCCTAGGTTTACATTTTCCTTGCCAAAAAAATCAAATGCTCCGGCGCCGTCCCGTCCCTTTTGGAAAAGGGCTTGATCAGGAGACGTAATACCTCAAAGCCGTTGTCTTGTAATACTATATTCAGGCTGGCTTCTGAGTGGTAATACACGTACATCCGGTCGCCGGTGCTGCCGGTTTCATAGCCGGATTGGGATTCCTCGCCCCGGATGGTACTGAAATAGAATATGCCTCCGGCAGGAAGCAGGGTGGCGCAGTCGCGGATCAGGCGGCGCGCGTCGGCAGGGGAGAGGTAAGGGAGGCAAAACCCGCAGAGGATGCCGTCGTACAAGGTGTCAATCTGGGCTATATCCCGGCAGTCCATCACGCGAAACCGGGCAGCAGGCACGTTGGCCTGGGCGAGGGCGACCATGTTGGGGGCAGCGTCAATCCCTTCCAGATAAAAATCGGGTCGTTTGGCCAGAACGTACCGTGTGATGTTTCCTGGCCCGCAGCCGATTTCGAAAATCCGGGCGCCGGGTTTGTGCACGGCCTTGCAAAATGCGTCGTACGTGTCGTTGTACAGATCCAGGTCCATGAAGTAGTCCTGGTAAGCGGAGGCTGCCTTGTCCCAGGATTGGAGGGTAATCTGGTAGGGATCCTGGCCGGAAGCAGGATGTTTTTCATCCATTGGGTCAAAAATTTAGTCGTGGGTAAAGATAGGAACCAGAAAGTTGCCAACTTTGCAAAAACCTGCTCCATCTTGGAACGCTCGAACGAAGAGTCCATCAGTCTGAACAAATTCATCAGCGGCACAGGAATCTGCTCCCGGCGCGAGGCGGACGTCTGGATCAAAGCCGGGCGCGTGACGATCAACGGCCAAATTGCCGTTTCCGGCAACCGGGTGTTCGAAGGCGATGTGGTGCTGCTCGACGGCAAACCGCTGCGGGACAAACCCGAACCCCTGTACATCGCCTTCAACAAACCGGTGGGCATTGTCTGTACCACCGATCCCAAAGAGCCGCAAAATATCATCCGCTTTATCAACCATCCGCAGCGGCTTTTCCCTATCGGAAGGCTCGATAAAGCATCACAAGGGCTGATCTTTCTCACCAACGACGGAGACGTGGTCAATAAAGTCCTCCGGGCAGGAAACAACCACGAAAAGGAATACGTCGTAACGGTCGGCCGGCCGCTTACGCCGGATTTTCTGAAACGGATGCGGGAAGGGGTGCCCATCCTGGGCACGGTCACGAAAAAATGCCGGGTGGACCAAATGGACGAGACTACCTTTCAAATTATCCTTACCCAGGGCCTCAACCGGCAGATCCGCCGCATGTGCGAATTCCTGGGGTACGACGTGGTACGACTCAAACGCACCCGCATCATGAACGTAGTCCTGGGCAAGCTCCGACCAGGTCATTGGCGGGAACTCACGCCGGCAGAAGTGGCAACGATCCGGCAGATGGTGGCGTCGTCGTCGAAGACCGAAGAAGCTTCGGTGGATAAGCATAAGAAGCGGTAGACAGCCCCGCATCGGTAAACAACCTTTACTGACCAAAATCACCATACCATTGGATTATCCTCAGTAGCACGCTCCAGGATACCCGGCTAATTTTGCGGAAAATTCCCTTCCGCTATGCTCCTCCGCCTCTTTTTTTTCCTTTTCATCCTTGTTCACGGACTCATTCACGCCATGGGTTTTGCCAAAGCGTTTGGGTACGGTGAAAAGCTGCCCCTTTCCCGGAGCATTTCCAAACCTGCAGGCGTTCTTTGGCTCGTGACCATGTTCCTGTTTGTTGTGGCTGCTGTTTTGGTTCTTTTTCAATTTTCCTGGTGGTGGGCTATCGGCCTCATTGCGGCGGTTATGTCTCAAATCCTCCTTTTTACCGCATGGAAAGATGCCCGCTTCGGAACGATCGCCAACGTTATCCTGCTGTTCGGGACCATTTTGGCTTTTGGCGCCTGGAGGTTTGAACGGCAATACCAAAAGGATGTCGACGCCGGACTAGCCAAGACGGCCAGTTCCCAATTGGAACGCATTCAGGAAACCGACCTTCAGCCGTTACCCCTTCCTGTACAAAAATACCTTCGTCAGGCCGGCGTGTTGGGTAAACCCAAAGTGCGGTATTTCATCCTGAAATTTGAAGGCGAGATCCGGGGGAATGGCAACGCGCCCTGGATGCCTTTTACCTGCGAGCAATACAACTTCCTGGAAAAACCCACTCGGCTGTTTTTTATGAACGCCCGGATGAAAGGCATGCCGGTGGCGGGGTATCATCACTTTATCGACGGGAAGGCGGTGATGGACATCCGCTTGTTCTCCCTTCTCAAGGTGCAGTATGCCGAGGGGCCCGAGATGGATACTTCTGAAACGGTTACCTTTTTCAACGACATGTGCTGTATGGCGCCGGCTACCTTGATTGATCCGCGCATCCAGTGGCTTCAATCGGATAGCAACCGCGTTTTGGCCGCGTTTTCCAATAAGGGGATTACGGTATCCGCCTGGCTCCATTTCAATGAACAGGGGGATCTGGTCAATTTTATCTCCAACGACCGCTACGGCACCCAGGAAGACGGCGCCATGAAAAAATTCCCGTGGCTCACCCCGATGAGCGATTTCCGGACGACCCCAGAGGGGTACCGGTTGCCGCATTACGGAGATGCCGTCTATCGGTATCCAGAAGGGGACTATAGCTACGGAAAATTTAAGCTGAAAAAAGCGACCTATTACTAGGGCGTTGATTTTTCAATTTCCCCCTTTTTTCCGGATCTTCCCCTCATGAACAAGGGAACCCTTTCCAACGCGCTTCGCGCTTTGCGCCTGATATACTGGGCCGACCGGCTCCGGTACGTCCTTGAAAAATGGAACAACCGGCGCGCCAACCGTATCTTTCTTCGCAACCACCCTGGCGTGGCCATCCCCCCCGATTACCTGCTCTATGAATCCTACCGCCTGGATTATGGCAAATACCTGGCTCAAGGTAGGGAAACCGCTCAATGGGTCGCCGCGCACTTGGCCAAATACATGGACTTTAAGGGCAAAAAAATCCTGGACTGGGGCTGTGGGCCTGGCCGTGTTATCCGGCATTTACCCGAGGTCATGGGCCCGTCTTGCGTTCTCCACGGGACGGATTATAACCTGCGTTCCATCGAATGGTGCAAAACAAACCTTCCCGGGATTTCCTTTAACCACAATGCCCTGGAAGCCAACCTGCCTTATCCCGACGGCTTTTTTGACGCGATCTACGGCATTTCCATTTTTACCCATCTGTCCGAGCCTATGCACTTTGCCTGGCTTGCGGAACTGACGCGCGTCCTGCGGCCGGGAGGCATCCTTTTCCTGACCGCTCAAGGCGATGCTTTCAAGGGGAAGCTGGCGGTATCGGAGCTGGAAGCTTACGAACGCGGAGCGCTCGTGGTGCGCGGCAAGGTGAAGGAAGGGCACCGCACCTATTCGGCCTTCCATCCCCCGTCGTTTATGGAAAATCTGTTTGAGAAAATGCAGATTCTGGAGCACATCGCGCCGCCTGCGGAAAAAGGCAAAGGGCTGGCCCAGGATGTCTGGATAGTGAAGAAATGATGCCTGACCGCCCGGCAGCTTCCTTGCTTTAATCAGCGATCCGGTTGTTTTATTTCATAAATGAGATTATATTTGATAGTATCAATTGATACTATCATGAAGCCGCCTTATACCTTATCCCCTCCAATGCTCCGTTTGATTGCATCCATTTCTGAAAAATTGGGAATAATCAAGGCCGGTTTTTTTGAAAAGCCTGCGCCTCAACTTAGAAAGCAAAATAAAATAAAGACAATTCATGCTTCCTTGAAGATAGAAGGCAATACGCTGACAGAAGACCAGGTAACGGCAATTATCGAGGACAAACGGGTATTGGGGCCTGCAAAAGATATTCTCGAAGTGATTAATGCCAAAAACGTGTACGAAAACCTGCAAATGTTCGATCCCGTTTCTTCCCAATCCTTCCTTTCAGCGCACCGCATGATGATGGAAGGGCTAATTGACAAACCGGGCAAATACCGCACGGAGCAGGTTGGGATTGCACAAGGATCGAAAGTTACCCATTTGGCGCCTCTCCCGGGCAATGTGCATTACTTGATGGAGGATCTTTTTTCTTACCTGAAATATGAAGAAGAGTTAACCCTGATAAAGAGCTGTGTTTTTCATTATGAACTGGAGTTTATTCACCCGTTTGTGGATGGAAATGGCCGGATGGGCCGTTTGTGGCAATCGGTCATATTGACGAAAGAAAATCCGGTTTTTGAAAACCTGCCTTTTGAAACTCTGATCAACCAAACCCAAAGGGAGTATTACGAAGCGTTAAGCCAAAGCGATAAGATGGGAAAATCGGATGTTTTTATTGAATATATGCTTGGGGTGATTGACGAATCACTGGTTGAACTCATGGAAAACAAAACGAAACCGCTTTCGCCCCAAGGCCGTTTGGATTATTTCATTTCAACAGACGTTACATTTTTTACGAGAAAGGATTACCAGCGGGTTTTCAAAAATATCTCAGCAGCAACGGCAAGCCGGGATTTAAAGCAAGGTATTGACATGGGCTTATTGGAAAAATCGGGCGAAAAAAATCAAACGACATATCGGGTAAAGCATTGATTATCAAATATAAAATCTATTGGGCGCCCATGAACAAATCAACCTTTCATTGGTACGCGCGAAGGGCGCACCGCTATCTCGGCATTATCCTTGGCGTGCAGTTTCTGGCATGGACTGTGGGTGGGTTCTACTTTAGCTGGACGAACATCGAATCGATCCGGGGGGAACCCTTGCGCAAGGAAGCGACTCTTCTCCAAGGCGAGGGGACATGGGCGTCGCTTTCGGAGGTTATTTCCAGAATTGATAACCGCAATCCCGTAGATGGGCTGGTCAGCGTCCAGTTGATCGAAATATTGGGCAAACCCTGCTATCAAATCGTCTTTCAATCCGATGGCAAAGAGCGGGTCCAGCTAGCAGATGGGCGTTCCGGGGCACTCCGCCCGCCGCTTACCCAGAAGGAGGCCATTGCGTTAGCTCAAAGCCGGCTATTTCGGAAGGCGGAGTTCAAAGGGGCCGCTTACCTTACTCAAACGGATGCCCATCATGAATACAGGGAAAAACCCTTACCTGCCTATGCGGTACAGTTCGGCGCTCCGGTCCATACGATAGTCTACGTATCTACCGAACTGGGTACCGTGCAAAGCTTCCGCAGCGTCTCCTGGCGTGTTTTTGACTTCCTGTGGATGATGCATACCATGGACTATCAAGGACGGGACAATTTCAATAACTGGCTGTTAAGGATCTTTTCTCTTTTTGGACTGGTTACCATTTTTTCCGGATTTCTCCTTTTTTGGATTAGTTCACGAAAATTAAATCGCTTGAAATGATGCAGCGCCTCCCAATAATAATCCTCTTCTACTTTTCCTTTGCCTGCTCCAGCCCTTCTCCGAAAGATCGGCCCGCCGAGCAGACGGCGCTGGTGGAGAAAAGTCAAAACGGGTATGCCTGGACTCAACTCCTGGATAGCGCTTCCTGGGACAAAAGCTACAACTTTCAGATGTTTTCCCTCCGCGATACCCTTTGGGTCTTTCACCCGGATGGAACCTGGTTTTCCCCGGATGGAAGTCATTGGGACAAATCGCCGCTCCCCAACGCGCTTTTCAACCTGGCGTTTTTGGACTATATTCCTTTTAAGAATGCGGTATACGGACTTGGGCATTTCGAGGGGAATATTGAACGGTTTGAATTTAAGCCTGAAATATACCGGACTGCCGATTTCCGGCAATGGGATACGTTGTCCCGCAACAGCAATTTACCGGAGCGCTTTTTTTATCATCCCTTTGTTTTTGAGGATAAGATCTGGATTATTGGAGGAGAAGACCGGAACGTCAAATATGCCGACCTTTGGAATTCGGCCGACGGCATCCATTGGGTAAAGCAACGGGATCATTTGCCCTTCGGAAAAACCAGCGGAGGGCAAGTGGTAGAACTTAATGGGACCCTGTTTCTGCTAAACAACGATGTGTGGTCTTCCACGAACGGATTGGATTGGGGACTAGTCGCCCAGGAGATCGTTCCCGGGGTTTCTCTTTTCGGGTATGCCGCAGTAGCCTTTGACGGCAAAATCTGGTTGCTGGGCTGCAACCGCAACGGGCAATTTACCAGTCAAGTACTGGTCAGCGCAGACGGAAAAAATTGGACGGAACAACAGGCGCCGTGGTCGCCAAGAGGAGGAATCGCCGCCTGCGTATTCAGGAACAACGTGTACATGACCGGCGGCAAATACGGAGGAACGCCGGACCACGTCGAGTTTCGGTACAGCAACGATCTTTGGGCATTGCAGAAAAAATAAAACCTTTCCTTCATTACAAAAATGGATTCTGATGCCTGTCCGACCCGCCGGTTTTTTGGAAGGGCTCACTCCGGAAGAAGTCCTTTTGAGCCGTCAGACATACGGTAGCAACCGCTTATACATCCGGCCCAAACGTGGGTTTATACACATGCTTTGGGAGGTGCTGCGCGACCCGATGTTTTTGTTGTTACTCGTGGGTTGTTCTTTATACTTTGCGCTGGGAGACCATACGGAAGCGTGGATCATGGCCGTTTCGGTGCTTTTCGTTTTTGCTTTGGAAGTGATCCAGGAATACCGGAGCGAAGGAGCCTTGAAAGCCTTGCGCCAGATGGCGCAACCCAAGGTCAGGGTCGTCAGGTCGGGTAGCCGTCAGGAAATATTGACCGAAGAGGTGGTAGTTGGCGACCTGCTGGTTTTTGAGGAGGGAGAGCGGTTGGCAGCCGACGGTAAAATAGTCCATGCAATGGACCTGAGTCTGGATGAATCCGTGCTGACTGGCGAATCGCTGCCCGTTGAAAAAGAGCCGGAAGCAGGAAAAGACGCCGTTTTTCAGGGCGCTACCGTCAGCTCTGGCATGGGCATCGCAAGGGTGACAGCAGTAGGCAACGCCACCGTTTTTGGTAAATTGGGAAAAGCGATTGAACAGATTGACGCCGAGCCTACCCCTTTCCAACGGAAGATCAGCCGCTTTGTGCGGCAAATGCTCATTGCAGGCTTCGCCGCTTTCCTTCTGGTGCTTGGCATTAATTTTTCCTATGAGGGAAACTGGATGAGTGCCGTATTGTTTTCGCTGGCCTTCGCACTGGCATTGATCCCCGAGGAAATCCCTGTGGCTTTTTCCGCTTTCCTGGCTATTGGCGCTTTTCGGATGAGCCGTCAGGGTGTTTTGGTCAAGCAACCCAAAACGGTAGAAAGCTTGGGATCCGCTACGGTTTTATGCCTGGATAAAACAGGAACTATCACCGAAAACCGCATGTCTGTTGCGGAGGTCAGGGATTTTTCCGGAAAAAACAGGGTTCTTGAATACGCGATGTGGGCAAGCGAGCCCGACCCATTCGATGCAATGGAAAAAGCTATTCACGAAGCCTACTCCAATGTGCAGGGGATGATAGCCCTCAAGGATTACCGTTTAATCCATGATTACCCGTTAGGCGGAATACCGCCTATGATGACGCATATTTATCAAAATGACTCCGGAGTGCAGTTCGTTGCCTCCAAAGGCGCTGTGGAGCGAATCCTTCAGGTTTGCAACCTGGATGAAACAGTCCGGGAAATCGCCATGCGCCATACAATCGGGCTGGCATCCAAAGGCTACCGGATTTTAGGGGTTGCGTCGGCGGTCTGGGAAAGCAAAACCTACCCAGACAGGCAGGATGATTTTGCCTGGGAATTTGAGGGGCTGGTAGCGCTTTACGATCCACCCAAACCCAATATCCGGGAGGTGATGGACCGCTTTTATCAAATTGGACTGAAGGTGAAAATGGTTACCGGAGACTATGCCCAAACAGCGCTGAATATCGCCACCGAAAGCGGCATACGGCATAGCGGAGCAGTGCTCACAGGAGAGGACGTGATGCAGATGGGAGAGGACGAACTCAGCAGGCGGGTTGGGGAGACGGCTGTTTTCGCCCGGATGTTTCCGGATGCCAAACTTCGCCTCGTCGAAGCCCTGAAGTCCGTGGGAGAGGTCGTTGCCATGACAGGAGACGGGGTCAACGACGGCCCTGCCCTGAAAGCGGCCCAGATTGGGATTGCCATGGGCAGGAAAGGAACCGAAATAGCCAAAGGCGCAGCGTCGATGGTTTTGCTCGACGACAATCTGGAACACCTGGTCGCAGCCGTCATCAATGGACGGAAAATTTACCAGAACCTGAAAAAGGCAATCCGGTATGTCATCTCCATCCACGTTCCTATTGTCCTGACCGTATTGCTGCCTTTGTTATTTAACTGGCCCTATCTCCATATTCTTCTTCCAATCCACGTGGTGTTCCTTGAACTGATTATGGACCCTACCTGCGTGATCGCATACGAAAACGAACCCGCTGAAAAACGCCTGCTCAATCGTCCGCCCGGCCATGCCGACGGGGGGTTGTTTACGTGGAAACAACTGGCATGGAGCATATTACAGGGGTTGGTTCTCACAGCGGGGATAATGTTTATGTATCATTATACTGTTGCGCGTCAGGGTGGTGAAGAAGAAGTGAGAGGCTCGGTATTTCTTACCCTGATGTTTTCAAATATTTTTTTGACCCTCGTCAACCGGTCGTTCCGGTATTCTATCCTGAAAACAATTCGTTATCGCAACCTTTCCCTATGGTACATACTTATCGCTACCCTGGGAGTAGCCTTGGCTATTTATTTTATCCCTATCTTAAGCGATCTGTTTAAATTAGCCTTCATTACGCCCTTCGATTTCTTCCTTTGTGCCCTGGTCGCTTTGATTTGTGCCGGCTGGCCCGAGCTGTGGAAAGGATTCCTGGAATGGAAAAAGAGGTAAGTGGTCGGAAGTATTTCCGTCTGCCGTCTCCCGTCCCCCGTCTCCCGTCCCCCGTCTTTTTTTCTTATTTTGCCCTCCAAAAGCACCCAATGAAAAAGCTGTTCCTTTTAACTATTATTCTGATCGTTTCGCTGCGTGTACAGGCCTGGTGGGATCCCGGCCACATGGTTACCGCCATGATCGCCTATGCCAACCTCACCGAGCCCGCGCGGAAGCGGGTCGACGAACTGACCAAAGTGCTTCAGCGGGATTATCCCTACGTCAACCACTTTATCGCCACGGGTCCCTGGCCCGACGATCTTAAAGCGGAAGGCGTCCGGGCTTACGATTCCTGGCACTACACCAACCTACCGTCCAACCCCGATGGGGTAGCGCTTCCTCCTCAACCTGAGGTGGATATCATCTGGGCTATTGAAGAGTGCCAATACATCTTGCGAAATAACCGGCCCAGGGAAATAGAAAAGGCCCGTTTCCTTGCATTCCTCGTACATTTCGTAAGCGACCTGCACCAGCCGTTGCACAGTACCTCCGTTTTTACCCATGAGCAACCCGGCGGAAACCGGGGAGGGAATGGGTTTGCCCTCAAAGATTCCACCTGGAACAACCTCCATGCCTTGTGGGACGACGGTTGCGGTTTTCTGAGTTCTTACAACGACATCCGCCCGTACGGCAGGCCCAAAAACCCGCTCGCCGAGGACCAGATTGGCCGTATCCGCGACCTGGCAAACCAACTCATGCGCGAATTCCCAGAGTCCAGCTTTCCCAACGCCTCTACCCTCGATCCCGATTTTTGGGCTCTGGAAAGCCATAAACTTGCTATGAAACATGCCTACCGCGGGGTAAAAGGCAAAGACAACCGCGGGAGAGACCTATACCTCATGCCTGGCGACGAACTTACCAGCGGGTACCTTCAGCAAGGGCAGGAGGTCGTGCGCCGCCAACTTGCACTGAGCGGTTACCGGCTGGCAAGGATGCTGAATGAGGTGTTTGGTAAATAAGCAGTCAAAATGTTGTCAATGAAACCAGTGGCCTTTATAGTGCTCTTTTCTCTTGGAGCCGTTCATGCTCAATTTGCTCAAGACGCTGTTACCAGGAGCGCCTCGGCTTTGATCCCTAAACCGGTTAGTTGCATCGATAAAACCGGCGCTTTCGCTCTTGAGCCAGGTACGCCGGTGGTCGCACCGGCCGAATTCCGGGAAGCAGGCCAATTTTTAGTGGAGCAATTGCGCCTGGGCGGGCAAAAAACTGTAAGCAAAAAACCGGAAAAAACCATTGTTTTCAAGCAAGCAAATCCACAGGACCAACTGCCTGAAGAAGGGTACAAGCTTCATATTACTCCAAAACAGATAACGCTGACTTCCCAGACTCTTCTGGGCGCTATTCACGCCGCCTGCACCCTGATCCAGTTGCAGCAGTTGCAGCCCGATATTTCGAAAATCCCCTGCGCCGAGATCACCGATTATCCACGTTTCCGATACCGGGGTATGCATTTGGATGTATCCCGTCATTTTTTTCCAGTACCTTTTATCAAAAAATATCTCGATCTGATGGCGTTGTACAAGTACAACACCTTTCACTGGCACCTTACTGATGGGCCGGGCTGGCGAATGGAGATCAAGCAATATCCGCTTCTTACTCAGGTAGCCGCCTTCCGTACTCATAGCGACTGGAAAAGCTGGTGGAAAAGTGACAGGCATTACTCCAATGCCGGCGCACCCAACGCCTATGGCGGGTTTTACACTCAGGAAGAAGCCCGCGAGGTCGTGGCCTATGCTGCGCAGAGAGGCATTGCTGTTATTCCCGAAATAGAAATGCCGGGCCACTCCGAGGAAGTGCTGGCTGTTTACCCGGAGCTCTCCTGCTCGGGTCAACCGTATAAAAGCGGCGAATTTTGTATTGGCAACGATGCCACCATCACCTTTCTCCAAAATGTGCTCAGCGAGGTCATCGACGTCTTCCCTTCCGTCTATATCCACATTGGCGGCGACGAAGCGGGTACCAAAGCCTGGGCACAATGTGAGAAGTGCCAGCTCCGGAAACAACAGGAAGGGCTGAAAACAGAACACGAGCTCCAGGCCTACTTGATCAGGCGCATGGAGCATTTTCTGAAATCCCGCGGCCGCAAACTCCTGGGTTGGGACGAAATCCTGGAGGGCGGCTTGCCGCCCGACGCCACCGTCATGAGTTGGAGAGGCGAAAGAGGGGGAATCGAAGCTGCCCGCCAAGGCCACGATGTTGTTATGACTCCAGGCGAAACTTATCTCGACGCCTATCAAAGCGACCCTGCTACTCAACCTGAAGCGATAGGTGGTTTCCTGCCACTGCAAAGGGTATATAACTACGAACCAATTCCCGCAGCCCTGAATGCCGACCAAGCAAAACACATCCTCGGCGTTCAAGCCAACCTCTGGACGGAGTACATGCCCACTACCTACCAGGTGGAATACATGGCCTACCCCCGAGCCGTCGCGCTCGCGGAGGTGGCCTGGACTCCAAAGGACAAGCGGCAGTTCGACGACTTTCACCGGCGCATGCAGGCGCATTACCTCCTCCTTCAGCGACACGCCGTGAACTACTATAGGCCTTCAACCTTTCTGGCCGTCAATGCGCAGCCAGATTATACCCGACAGGTGAATCTAATTAGCTTTACGAGCGAGCAATACCAGCCGGAAATTCGCTATACTACAGACGGCAGCTCGCCAACGGCGGCTTCCAACTTGTACACCGGCCCATTCCCGGTTGCAGGCCAAACGGAGATCCGGGCGGCTATTTTCAAAAACGGCCAGATCCAGGGCGCCCCCACAGCGTATACCGCCAATTTTCATAAAGCTATCGGTAAAAAGGTGCAATACAACCAACGCTGGAGCGATTCTTATCCCGCCCAGCAAGAAGCAACTCTCACCAACGGCGTCCGGGGTTCGATCACCTATTCCGACAAGCAGTGGCTCGGCTACCTGAAGGACTTTGACGTGACCATTGATATGGAAAGCGTGCAGCCCATTTCCAGCGTAGCCGTCCGGTTTATGCACCAGCCCGGACCGGGGGTTTTCCTGCCGTCCTATGTGGAGGTACAATTTTCTGAAGATGGCGTCCACTTCCACCCCTTCCCAAGGATGACTCATGATGTTGGCTCCGACAACCCAAAGCTGCTTTTCCAAACATTTGCGCTCGATTCCGGAAATGTGGCGGCCCGTTATATCCGGGTAATTGCGCCCAATGTAATGGGAGGATTTATGTTTGTGGATGAGATTGTAGTCTATTAAGCTACGCCATCCCGCCGCTCGTCTACTTTTCGCCTAACTTCTTGATACTTCCTTATTTTTACCGGAAATAAAACCATCACTATGACAAAAAAACTGGCACTCATCTGGCTTTGTGGGCTATTGCCGTTCTTTTTGAGCGGTCAACCCATCGACGTCAAATGGTTCAAAGGCATTGAACCTCGAAACATCGGCCCGGCGGGCATGAGCGGTCGCGTAACGGCCATCGATGTTGACCTGAGCAACCCCGACATTATCTATGCCGGGACGGCCTCCGGAGGCGTTTGGAAATCGACCTCGGGAGGAATCAACTGGCAGCCCGTTTTCGACGACCAGCCCGTACAATCTATTGGCGCGATCGCGATCAACCAGGCCAATCCCAGCGATATCTGGGTTGGCACAGGGGAAGGCAACCCCCGCAACTCCCTGAATACCGGCGAAGGGATTTACCGATCCCTCGACGGAGGCAAGACCTGGAAGTATATGGGGCTGAAAGAAACCAAAACGATTCACCGGATTATCGTCAGCCGCGAAAACCCCGACGTAGTCTATGTGGGCGCCCAGGGCTCTCCGTTTGGGCCCAATCCGGAACGCGGGGTTTTCCGCACTAAAGATGGCGGTAAAACCTGGGAAAAGATCCTGTTTACCAACGACCGCGCCGGCTGCGCCGATCTGGTCGCTGACCCCTCCAATCCGAGGAAACTGATTGCCGCGCTGTGGGAATACGGCCGCCAACCCTGGCGGTTCACCTCCGGAGGGCCCGGGTCGGGGATCTATGTCACCCACGACGGCGGCGATACCTGGGAAAAGCGCACCGAAAAGGACGGGCTTCCCGCCGGAGATCTGGGCCGGACCGGTCTGGCAATCGCACGCTCCAAACCCAACGTCGTCTACGCGCTGGTAGAAGCCAAAGAGAATGGGCTCTTCCGCTCTACCGACGGGGGATTCAAATGGACCCAGGTGTCAAAAGGCGATGCCGTGAGCAACCGGCCGTTTTATTACCATGAAATATACGTAGACCCAAAAAACGAGAACCGGATCTATAACCTGTTTTCCCTGGTAACCAAGAGCGAAGACGGCGGCAAAACCTTTGAAACCCTGCTTCCCTATTCCGGCGTGCACCCCGACCACCATGCCTGGTGGATACATCCGGAGGACCCCAATTACCTTATCGACGGCAATGACGGGGGGCTCAACATCTCCCGGGATGGCGGGATCAATTGGGTGTTTGCGGAAAATATCCCGGTGGGACAATTTTACCATATTAACTTCGATATGGACATTCCCTACAACGTAGGCGGAGGCTTGCAAGACAACGGCTCCTTTGTGGGCCCCAGCAACGTGTGGCAGGAAGGAGGAATCCGCAACAGCCATTGGCAGGAAGTCTATTTTGGCGACGGCTTCGACGTGGCGTTCCGCCCGGACAACAACCGCTATGTGTATGCGATGTCTCAGGGAGGAAATGTCGGCTACGTCGACCGGGAGACCGGCAAAACGACTTTCATCAAACCGACCCATCCGGAAGGGAAAGAGCTCCGCTTCAACTGGAACGCCGCTTTTTGCCAGGATCCATTCAATGCCTGCGGCATTTACTATGGAAGCCAATTTGTGCACTACAGCAAAGATTGCGGTCAAACCTGGGAGATCATTTCTCCGGACCTGACCACGAACGATACCGTACGGCAACGCAGAGATACCGGCGGGTTGACCTACGACGTCACCTCGGCCGAAAACAACACTACCATCATCGCCATCTCCCCCAGCCCGGCGGACGCCAATGTGATCTGGGTAGGTACCGACGACGGGAACCTGCAACTCACCCGCGACAGGGGTAAAACCTGGACCAATCTCCTTAGCCGCTTGCCGGGCGTAAAACCGGGAAGCTGGATTCCTTTCATCGAGGTGTCTCAGAAAAATGCCGGAGAAGCGTTTGTCGTGGTGAATGACTACCGCCGGAACGACTTCCGCCCAATGGTGTTCCATACAACTGATTTTGGTCAGACCTTCCGGCAAATTGCCGACGAGAAAAAAGTACAGGGCCATGCGCTTTCCATTACCCAGGATCCCGAAGCGCCCAAGCACCTTTGGCTGGGCACAGATTATGGCCTCTACTTCAGTATCGACGGCGGGGAGAACTGGAACAAATGGATGAACGGCTATCCTTCCGTTCCGACCAGCGACCTCAAGATCCACCCGCGCGACCAGGATCTGGTGATCGCCACTTTCGGCCGCGCCCTCTGGATTTTTGACGATATCCGGCCGTTCCGGGAAATGGCGCGTACCGAAGGCAAGGTATTAGACCAGCCTTTGAAGGTATTCCCTGCTCCGGACGCTTACCTTGTCTCCTACAAGTCGTTTCAGGGATATCACTTCCCTGCCATGGCCCAGTTTGAAGGGGAGACCAAAAATGCGGAGGCAATCCTTACGGTCTGGAATAAACCGGATTCGTATGGGGCGATGACGGCAAAACCCGCTACGCCTCCCGCTCCCCCTGCCGCCGTCAAAGGCAAGAAAGCGGCGCCTGCGCCTCCGCCCGCTCCGGAGCCAGAGAAGAAAGCGGCGCCAGCCAAACGCCCGGAACGCGCCAAGGTTGTCGTCCTGTCTATGAGCGGCGATACGGTGCGCACCTTCAGCACCCGTCTGGACACAGGCCTGGTGCGCATATACTGGGGGTTGGAGCGCAATGGCGTCGCAGGACCCTCGCGCCAGGAGCGCCGTCCCGATGCCGATCCACCCTCAGGGCCTTCTGTATTGCCGGGGACGTATAAGGTCGTAGTGGTTTATGGACAGCATAAAGACTCCACTATGGTGGCTGTCAAAGCAGATCCTCGCTTGAATGTATCTATGGCCGATTTGCAGGCTCGGGAGGCAGTTTACAAGGAGATGGAAAGCATTTCCAAAGCGGCTGGCGCCGGCATTGATCGCCTTCGCGAGGCAAGCAATACCATAAAGCGCGTGGATGCTGCAATGGGCTCTGCGCCGGACAGCACCAAACAGCAGATCGCCAAGCTGGGCAAAGCTGTTCAGGATACGATCGCTGCGTTGGAAAAAATGATTTGGGGAGAGGGCGGCGCCAAAACGGCGCCCTATACGGGAGAAGTACTTTCCCGGTCGCTAGGCGCGCCGATGCAGTACCTTCGCTCCCTCGACGGCCCGGCCAACCAGGCGGTGACCCGAACGATGGAAAAAGCCCGCACCCATACCGCCCAGATCCTGGAAAAGATTAACGCCTTCTTCGATAAGGACTTTGCCGAATACCAGAAGAAAGTGGAAGCGGTACAGTTCTCCCTGTTCAAGAAGACCGAACCGGTGAAGATGAATTGATTTCAATAGTAAAAAGAAGAGAGGGGGCCCGACGGAGTCGGGCCCCCTCTCTTCTTTTTATTGGTGAGCCACCGCTTCCATCTCGATCAAAAATCCATAGTGCAATTCCGGCACAGGAACTACGGCTCTGGCCGGTTTGTGTTCTCCGAATACCCGGGCGTATACCGCGTTGACCCTTCCCCAGAGTTCAATGCCGGCGACGTAGACTGTGACTTTGAGTACTTTGTCCATGCTGCTTCCTGCCGCTTCCAAAACGGCTTGCAGGTTTTGCAGCACCGCCTCCGTTTGCTCTTCGATACTACCCAGGCATTTTTCCCCATCGGGGCGGATGGGGAGCTGGCCGGCGACAAAGACAAGGCCGTTGTGCACGATGGCTTGGGAATAATGGCCGCCCGGAGAAGGAGCGTTGGGTGTTGATATATTTTCCATACCCTGGCTTTATTGGGCTGCTTTTCTAACCAATTCCTTAAATTTTTGCGGGTCCTGGCGCACGTCGAACAACGTCCCATTCACCACCACATAGTGGGTTTCTCCATTCTTTTGAAGCACAACGGACGGATTGGATCCCAGGCGGATGGCGCCATTCTTTTCTTCTGGCCTGACCACGCGCACCGGAAGCTGGCTATTGGCCAGGGTGTTGTCGAAGGATTTAACAGGGATATCCGTTACCCCTGCCCGAAGCAGCGAGGCAACGTCGAGTTTGGCAAGTTCTTGTATATTGGGTAGGATTGTCGAATACACTTTGCCGGGAACGGCGCGGTATCCTTTAGCCTGGAGTTCTTCGTAGCCAAAAGAGGTAGACAGATCACCTACTTCAGAAATAGATCCGCGGTAATAGTAATGCCGGAAGTTGTTGATCGGGGCTTCGTCCCTGCGGAATGCCAGATCAACTTTGTACCAGCGGCCGTTGCGTTGCACTTCCGCTTCGCGTACGATCAGATCGTGGAAAGCATTGCTCTCGTTGAACGGAAGTGCGTCGTAGAAGGTGAAATCGTATTGGGAATAGGCTTCCTGGGCGATTCCTTCCAGTGCGGTGAGGATGGATACAAAATTGAGACGGCGCAACTCCTGTTTTTCCGGGTCGTTGGGTAAGCCTCCGGATTCGATGAGGATAGTGCTTGTGCCCCATTTCTGGATATTGTCTCCAAAGGCACGGGGTTCGTGGGTGTCGTCGTAACGGGCAACGCGTTCGGGGATGTATTGCTGCAGCGTGCGGTTCATCATGGCGATGAGGCGCATGGCATTTCCCCGGACGTCGTTGATGTCTTTTTCCTCGTTGTAAGCAGGGGCAAGGAAAGAAATAGATGCCGTTTTGGGGTTCAAGCCGGCAGCATAATACCGGCTTTGGTCGTGGAGGTTAAAGCCCCATTGAGCGCTCAGGCTGTCGCGTACCCGCTTGAGAATCTGTCCTTCCGGCGTAACCAGGCGTTGGGCATCGCGGTTGATGTCGATGTCCTGCACATTCCGGCGGGTGAACCGCTCCGCGCCATCGGGATTGAGCATCGGAATGAAATGGATATTCAACTTGGTCAGCAGCAATTCGCGCAGCGGATTCAGCTCGTCGCTCCGCTGCAGGAAATTGAAGATGTCGAAGAGTGCCATGGTAGCCGTTGACTCGTCGCCGTGCATTTGCGACCATAGCAGGACGGAAACCGGTCCGTTTCCTGCTTTGACGTGGTAAATAGTCCGTCCTTCCATCGATTTTCCAATAGCCTGAACCTGAAACAGGGGCGCTGGTAATTTGGAAATCAAAGGAACGATCTCTTCGTGCTTAAATCTTCTGGTGGTGATGGATGCCTCCCGGTATTGCGGATGGTTCTTGTATAGCGGATCGGCGTTGGCGGATAATGGAGGTAGAGGCGGCGCCTGGCCGCAGGAGGTAAAGGTAAGCCCCAAAACCAAGGTCAGGGCGCATAGGAACTGCTGCATTTTTAACATACTTTTAAGTGCTCAATCGAAGAAAAACCCGTCCAAACCAAAGATATTTATTTTTCAAAATCAAACTACCGAACCATGCATCCAAAATCCTCCTTCCGTCGTTTTCACCCAGCACTTGCCTGGATTCTTGTCGTAGCGCTCCTGTTTCCTTCCTGCAGCACGCACAAACGCACGGTACAAGGAGCCGTAATCGGCGCCACCGCCGGCGGTGTAATCGGCGGCGTGCTGGCGAAAAAAGGAAAGACCGCCAAAGGTATTCTGATTGGGGCTGCTATTGGCGGAGCTGCAGGCGCCGCGATTGGCGCTTATATGGACAAACAGGCCCGCGAGATCCAGCGCGATCTGAAAAATGCCAAAGTCGAAAGGGTAGGAGAGGGAATCCTGATCACCTTTGATTCCGGACTGCTCTTCGACGTCGATTCCTACGCCTTGCGCAGCACAACCCGGTCCAATCTCAACGATCTTGCCAAAACCCTGAACAAATATGGCGATACCAATATTCTGGTGCAGGGCCATACGGACAATACCGGAACCGACGAACATAACCAAACTCTTTCCGAGAACCGCGCCCGGGCTGTTTCCAATTACCTCCAGCAGCAAAAAATTACTCCGGAGCGGTTAAACACCGAGGGCTTCGGGGAATCATCGCCCATTGCCGGCAATGATTCCGCTTCCGGTCGCCAGCAAAACCGCCGGGTAGAAGTGGCGATCTATGCCAACAAAAAACTGATTCGCGCCGCCAAAAAAGGAACTATCCCGGTGAGCAACTAATACTGTGCCAGGAGAACCTTCCTGTTTTTAAATCTGTTTTTTAATCGCTTGGGGCTTTTGAGACAGCCCCAAGCGATTATCTTTAGCGCGTCTTTCGATGAATTAAAAACATACTATGGACCTGACTGCTTCCACCTCATTCCGCACCGTTTCCGGCGACCCGCTGGAGGTACAAAGAGTAACGCTCCGTAATGGATTTTCGATCTTCCTCAGCGTCAACAGAAATACGCCCCGGATTCATACCCATATTTCCGTTCGCGCCGGCTCTAAACAGGATCCCGCAGATACCACCGGTTTGGCCCACTATATGGAACACATGCTGTTCAAAGGCACCAGCCGGATCGGGGCTCTGGATTGGGAAAAAGAGCAGGCCCTTCTTGAACAGATAGCCGCTCTTTATGAAGCCCACCGCCATACCAGGGATCCTGAAGAGCGAAAGCAGCTTTACGCAGAGATCGACCGGCTTTCTTTTGAAGCGGCAAAACTGGTCGCTCCCAACGAATACGACAAAATGGCCGGCGTTCTTGGCGCCAAAGGCACTAACGCGTATACCTGGGTGGAGCAGACGGTCTACGTCAACGATATTCCTTCCAATGAATTGGAGCGGTGGATGCTCCTCGAATCCGAGCGGTTTCGCATGATGGCCCTGCGTTTGTTTCACACCGAGCTGGAAACGGTATACGAAGAGTTCAACATCAATCAGGACAGGGATTTTCGAAAGGTCGATTATGCTTTGCGCGAGGCCCTTTTCCCCAACCATCCTTATGGTACCCAGACTACTATGGGAACCGCAGACCATTTGCGCAACCCGTCGATGGTCAACATCCAGCGGTTTTTTCAGACCTATTATGTGCCAGGGAACATGGCCATGATCCTGGCAGGTGATTTCGATCCCGGGGAGGCGGTTGCCCTGGCTGAGAAATACTTCGGCAGCTACGAAGCCCAGCCTGTTCCTCCGTTTACTTATGAGGAGCAGCCACCGATCCTTCAGCCCATTCGTAAGGAAGTTACGGGCAAGGAAGCCCCTTATATCATGCTGGGGTGGCGTTTGGGGAATAGCCGGAGCGATGACCAGTTTATGGCGATTCTTATTCAGCATATGCTGTTCAATTCCCAGGCAGGGTTGCTGGATCTGCGCCTCAATCAACAGCAATTGGTGCTGGAGTCGGAAGCTTGGTCTTGGATGCATGAAGACTATTCCGTGTTTGGTCTTTATGGCAAACCAAGAGAGGAACAATCGTTGGAGGAGGTAGAGGCGTTGATTTTGGACGTGTTGAAGGGGTTTCGCGAGGGGGATTTTTCGGATTGGCTCCTGGAGGCGGTAATCCGCGATCTGAAGCTGGCAGAGGTTCGAGCTGCGGAATCCAATGAATCGCGCGTTCAAATGATGAATGCGGCCTTCATTCTAGGGATTGATTGGGAGCGCATGGCACGCAGGTTTGCCTGGTGGGAAACCATTACGAAAGAGCAGATACTGGAGTTTGCCAACCGGAATTTGAGGGCAGACAACTTTGTAGCGGTTTATAAGCGGCAGGGAGAGGATACCGGGGTAATCAAAGTGGAAAAACCGCCGATCACGGCGGTAGAGCTTTCCCGGGACGGTGTTTCGGAGTTCGCCCGCCGGTTCTTTGAACTTCCTTCTCCAACTCTGGACCCGGTTTTTGTAGATTATGGGTCTGCTATTCAGCAGACTACCTTGTCGAATGGCTTGCCGTTTTATTTCGTCCGCAATCCAAGCAACGCGCTCTTCCGGCTGGATTATATTTTTGATTTTGGCAAAAATCACGACCGGTATCTGGCGTTGGCATTGCAATATCTCCCCTATTTGGGCGCCGGAAAATTTTCACCCCAGGACCTCCAGATTCAATTTTTCCGCCTGGGGCTTTCCTTTGACGTTATTTGCCAGGAAGAACGTTCGTATGTTTCCCTCTCCGGGTTGGAAGAGTCGTTGGAGCCCGGAATGGAATTGCTGGAGTACATTCTTCGTCATGCGTTGCCAGATGAGGGCGTACTTCAGAATCTGATTTCCGATGTGTTGACAGAGCGGGAAAACGCCAAGAGCAACCGGAATGTTATCCTGCGCACGGCTATGGGTAGTTTTGCCCGGTTTGGGCCGGATTCGCCCTTTACGTACCGCCTGACGCAAGAAGAGCTAAGGTCCGTTTCACCGGAAAAACTGGTAGAACGCATCCGGCAATTGCCCCAATACCCCCATCGTATCTATTATTTTGGGCAGAAGCCTATGAATGAGGTGGCGAGCTTGGTAGAGCGGCATCATCAGGTTAGGCCTCCATTCCTTTCGCCTCCGCCTTTACGCCAGTTTGAGGAGCAGGAAACGCGGGAGCATCAGGTGCTCTTTGTGGATTTTCCCATTGTACAGGCGGATGTCATGCTTGTGTCTAAAGGAACACCCCGGTTTAACCTGGAAGAGTACTTGATGCGCGACCTGTACAACGATTATTTTGGGTATGGGTTGTCGTCCATTGTTTTCCAGGAGATCCGGGAGTTCAAGGCGTTGGCCTATGCCACATATGCGTATTACAGCTCTCCCGGCAAGCAACGGTATGCCCATTACCTGCAGGCCTATGTCGGCACGCAACCCGATAAATTGCCCGACGCCATCCCGGCCATGCTGAATATCCTTCAAGACATGCCTTTGGTGGAAAGCCAGATCGATCAAGCGCGCCAGGCAATTTTGAAACGCATCGAGACCGAGCGGATTGTACCCGGCGATATTTTCTGGACGGCTCAGAGCATCCGGGATCTGGGATATGACCGCGATCTTCGCCAGGATATCTATTCGGCAATGAGGGGCGTGAAAGCCGCTGATTTGTCCGAATTTCATCAACGGTATGTCCGCGACAGGGCGTATACGTTCCTTGTCCTGGGTAGCAAGGACCAGGTTGACCTCAATTTCCTGCGTTCGTTTGGCCCTGTAACGGAAATGGGGCTTTCGGATGTGTTTGGTTATTAGGCGCATACCCGGCTGCCGATGAACTGGGAACAACTCGCTAACCATGGGCCAACGCCCCTTCAGGAACTTAAGGACGAACTTTTTGAAAAAAGGGGCGTCCGGGTGTTGGTCAAGAGGGACGACCTGCTTTGGTTACCTGTAGAACCGGGCGATCTTGCGTTTTGTGGCAATAAGTGGCGCAAGTTGAAATATAATTTGCTGGAAGCCAGACACCTTGGCGCGGAAAGGCTTTTGACTTTCGGTGGCGCTTTTTCCAATCACATTGCCGCAGTGGCTGCGGCAGGCCGGCTTTTTAGTTTTCAAACCGAAGCGTTCATTCGCGGAGAACCTAGTTTTCCGGTTAACCCGACCTTGTCTTTCGCCAAGCGGTGCGGAATGCAGTTGTCCTTTCTCCGGCGGGAACAATACCGCAACAAAGAAGACTTGCTTTTCGATGATAAAAGCCAATCGGTCTACGTGCTTCCAGAAGGCGGGACGAACACTCTGGCTATTCAGGGATGCGAAGAACTGGCCAGGGAAATTCTGGGGGAGGCCGAGCCGGATTTCTGCTGCGTAGCTTGTGGCACTGGCGGTACCGCAGCCGGGTTGGTTGCCGGTTTTGAAGGACGGACGCACACGATCGGTTTTCCGGCACTCAAAGGAGCTTTTTTATCCCAAGAGGTTTGTGATCTGGCCGGGGAAAACGATTCCCTCCAACCTCCAGCCTGGACGTTGCAAAACGACTACCATTTTGGCGGTTACGCCAAATGGACACCGGCTCTTATTGGTTTTATCCGATATATGGAGGTGCGGTTTCGCTTGCCTCTGGACCCCGTGTACACTGGAAAGCTGTTTTTCGGCGTCTGGGACCTTATTGATAAAGGATATTTCCCCAGAGGCGCTACCCTTTGCGTGGTACATACCGGAGGGCTGCAGGGCATTGCTGGGTTTAGGCAGCGATTCCCTGCAGCCGGACTATAAATTGCTGGACTGTCGACCGTCCCCCGTCCCCCGTCCACCGTCGACCGTCCCCCGTCCCCCGTCTAAAGATTCACTTTCCCATACCGTACTCCATTCTCGTATTTGGCGATGAAGGCGCTAGGGAATCCTTTCTTTTTCACTTCGGCCAGGGCGGATTTGGCAGCCGCGTCGGTCATGAAATCGCCTACCAGCACCCGGGTCAGGTTGCGCTGGAGGATATATTCCGTTTGGATGGAGCCTAGAGCGCCAAATTTGGCAAACCGGGGGTCGGCCGGATCGTATTTCCCGGAGGCGGCCAGCTGGATTTTATAGTATACTCCTTGATAACGGGGGGCATTGGATTGGTATTCCAGGTTGTCGTTAGGCGAAGTTCCACGTGTTGTATACGTTTCGCCTTCAGCGCCGATGGGAGAAGGGCCGGGCGGATTTACGGGCGGATTTACGGGTGGGTTAACTACCGGCGGGTTGACTACCGGCGGGGTGGCGCCCATTTTTTTCAGAAAAAGGGGCTGTCCGTAGGCCGAAGCGGCGGGGTTATCTGTAAAGAAGGTGTATGATGCATTTTCATATCCTTCGGCATTGATTTCGACGCGGTATTGGCGTTGGGGCAGGATCTCAAAGCTGTAATTCCCGGTCGTTATGAGGCGGGTAAGCAATGCGGTTTCGGCGCCGTTGTCTTGAATTTCAAACAAGGTTAAGCTATAACTCCGAAGGGCTTCCCCTTGATCCTGGTCAAAAACGGCCCCTTCGAGGGCGATGGTATTGGGTTTGAAACGAATTTCGAAGATGTCGTCGTCCTGCGTATTCAGTTTCTCCCCGGCGAAGATGCGGTTGGAAGTGAGGAATACGGAACTGCCATCGGTGGATTTTACCAGGTAGGTGTCGTCGGCGCTTGAGTTGAACGGTAGTCCGGCGTTTTCCGGAATGCTCCAGTTGGTGAGATCTCCGCGCGACTTGAACAGGTCAAAACCGCCAAGGGAGGGCAATCCGTTGGAGGCGAAGTAGAGCATTCCCTCGGTCTGGTCGTAATATGGCGTCATTTCATCCCCTAGGGAATTGATGGCGGCGCCGAGGTTGACAGGTTGTGAAAAGCCGCTGTCGCTGTTGAGATTCCGGGTGACGTACCAAAGGTCCATTCCTCCGCGCCCTCCGCTGCGGTTGGATGCATAGTACAGGATTTCGACATCTCCCCGGTGGGCAACCCAAGGCTGCGTGGAGGTAACGCCTTTGGTGTTGATGTAATCGGGCAGGCGTTCAGGCGCGGACCATCCGGCGCCTGAGCGGCGGATGAGAAAGATTTCGCAGCGGGTGGTGAGATTCCCGAACTTGCCTTTGTTCTCGCAGATGGTGAAGTAAAACCGGGTCTCGTCGGGCGAAAGACTGCCATGACAATACTGTCCGTTTTGAACAACGGGGAAATTGGTGGGCGTTGCGCCTTTGGACCAGGCGTTATTGGAAAATTCCGAACGGTAGATACGGGCCTGCCCGCCCATAGTAGATGAAAAATACAGGACGTCCTGTGCCATGGCAATTGGCGCGAACTCATTGTCGGTTGTATTGATGCCAGAGCCAGGATGCAGGGTTTCCACTTCTGGTTGGGCTTGAAGGGAAAGCGATTTGGCCAGCCCGCATCCTTCAATTTCAGTTTCGACAATGTCCGCCAACACCGCTTTGCCTTCGCCGGTATAGGCTTTCTGAAAATCCTGGAAGGCTTTCACCGCTTTGTCGTATTGCCCGTCTTGTTTAAGGCTCCGGGCATACTTGAGTCCTACCAGGGGAAACTCGGCATTATCGTCTTTGACGTTCTGGTAAGTTTCCGCCGCTTTGCGGTAGTTGCGAAGCAGGTAATACGATTCGCCTGCTTTGAACATCAGGTCTTTTTTATTTTTCTTTTGCCAGGCTTTTTCATACGTATCGGCAGCCTGGGCGTATTCGCCTTTCTGGAAGAGGTCGTCGGCTGTTTTAGCCATTTTCTTCCAGCTTTGGGCGGCAAGAGAAACCGTCAGTCCAAGAGCGAGGAACAGAACAGCCATTCGTTTTGCGCTATACATGTTGTTCGTTTTTTTGTTAAAGAATAACTTTTGCAGGGATATAGACGGGGAAATCGGCGATTTCTCCGCCGGGTAGCTTAATAGGTCTATTCTGAATGAAGGCATCAACGACCTGGGGAAAATAGGCATGTTCCAGCGTCTGGACTCTTTTGGCAATATCTGCCGGGCTGTCTTCCGGGAAAACCGGACAACTGGCCTGGAACAGGATCTTCCCTTCGTCGTAACGTTCGTTCACTAAATGAATGGTGATGCCGGTTTCCTGATCGCCGGCTTGTCGTACCGCTTCGTGCACATGCATGCCATACATTCCTTTTCCACCGTATTTTGGCAACAGTGCGGGGTGGATATTGAGCATCCTGCCTTCAAAACGACGTACCAGATAGGGCGGGATTTTCCACAGAAAGCCGGCAAGGACGATAAATTCTACTCCAAAGGCTTCCAGTTGCGCAAGAAGGTCTTCTGTCTGGGTAAAGTTTTGCCGTTCAATAATCAGGGTGGGGATTTGAAAAGATGCCGCAATTTGGAGCACCGGTGCATCAGAACGGTTGGAAACAACGAGTCCTACGCGAATATCTTCCCGAAGGGCAAAGTATTCCATGATTTTTCGGGCATTGGACCCGGTACCTGATGCAAAAATGGCGATGATTTTCACGGTCACTTCTTTTAAAGGAAGCCTACGATCCTTCTTTTCTACAAAATAAACGAATTATCCAGGTTTTTATAATGTATGCCGACAGGTTTTGTGTATAGCGGCGGGGGCGCTTCTTTGGTGAAATACCAGTGGGGCCAAAAGACAAGCGCCAACTTGTTGCGGAAAACAGGCGGTGTTGCAGGAAAAGAGTGGGCCTCGTCATGGAAAAGAACCTGACCAGGAATTGGATTGCCTGCGCTTAGGGTGTAATTCGTTAGTTCAGCGTGCGGTATTTAGCCATATTTGTGGGGTCAATCCGGGTCATGACCCGGATTGCCTGTTCTTTTTCCTGAGGAGTTCCAAGTTTAAAAATTTCCATGACCTCCTGGCTTTTGGTATTGACGAACATTTGGACGATCATCGAGTTTGGGTAGGTTTGGTGCACTTTCAGCACATTTTCCAGCGTTTCGGAGAGGATAGCCCGTCCTTTTGCGACGTCCTGGTGCATGATGTCGAGGGATTGCCGGTGGTAAGCATACATTGCTTCCCGAAAAGGGCGCACCCTGGGGGAAAGGAGGTTTTCGACGATCCAGAACCGGTTCCGGTTGCCGTCGACCGATCTCCACCCCGGGTAAGTACCCCCCGCTCCCTGGGGCACGGTATTGAGGATGTCCTGGGCAGTCAGAAAATAAGGTTCTCCGCCATACAGGGAAAAGGAGTCATAGTCCAATCCGAGAATGATATACATATAAAATGACAGCACAGAGGACAAGTTGTCGTTGAAGGCATTGCGAGAAAACTGCAAGGGCTGGTTTTGCTCGTAACTGAACACAACTTCCCGGTCGATATGGTTCAGTATTGGGGTTTCGTAATTGCTACCATATACTGGCCGGGAAGCCTGGACGGCGAGGTCCATTTTAAAGCTGGTAGAAGAGAGTTCTTCCTGGAGGGTGAGCAGCAGATTGCAATTGATGCGTTCGTTGGTTTCGAAAACGTCGTCCGTCCATTTGGTGTTGTTGAGGAAATCGGTGATCGCCAGCTCCAGGCTTTCAAAAATCCTTGGATCGGCATTCTGAACTTTTTGCACGTTGATTTTTACCGTGCAGTTGATTTCCTGGGAGAACCCTTGAACGAGGGAAGAGGCAAGTGCCAGCATTAAAATAAATGGTTTCATAGGAGCAGAGGTATTGGTCAGAAGAAGGGTTATCTGCGGGCGAGGATACCGGCGAGGGCGTCGAGTATATCGCCAGCGACTTCCTGCTTGGACTTTAACTGAAAATCCTTGCGCTTATTGTCCCGGAAGAAAATCGAGACTTTATTGGTATCGTAGTGAAACCCTGCGCCGGGATCTGCCAGGGTATTGAGGACTATGAAGTCGAAATTTTTCCGTTCCAGCTTTTGCAAGGCCTGGGTTTCGGCGTCGTGGGTTTCCAGGGCAAAGCCGGCGAGAATCTGGCCATTGGCTTTTTGCTTTCCCATATCGGCGGCTATATCCGGGTTTTTGACGAGTTGGATGGAAAAGGAGTCTTGAGATTTTTTGATTTTTTCGGTAGCTGCCTCGGCGGGCCGGTAGTCGGCAACAGCGGCGGAAAGAATTGCGGCATGGCTTTCCGGCCAGCGTTTTAGCGCTTCTGCGTGCATTTCGCGTGCGGTTTCTACGCGGATGAGGCGGACCCGGGGGGCCGGGAGTTCCTGGGAAGGTCCCAGGATCAGCGTTACGTCAGCGCCTCTTGCAGCGGCGGCATTGGCGATGGCGACGCCCATTTTGCCCGAGGAGCGGTTGCCGATAAAACGCACCGGGTCAATGGCTTCGAAGGTTGGTCCTGCCGTAATGAGCAGATTAATTCCTGCAAGGTCGTGCGTTTCCTGAAAGGCTTTTTCGAGAAATTCCAGGATGAATTCCGGTTCGGCCATCCGGCCTTCCCCGTACAATCCGCTGGCCAGCTCGCCAGAGCCCGGGGGGATCAACCTGTTACCGAACCGCTCGAGTTGGAGGACGTTCGCTTGTGTAGCCGGGTGGCGCCACATGTCCAGGTCCATAGCCGGCGCGAAAAACACCGGACAACGGGCAGAAAGGTAGCAGGCGGAGAGGATATTGTCGCACAAACCATGCGCCATTTTGGCCAGTGTATTGGCGGTAGCGGGAGCAATGACCATGGCGTCAGCCCAAAGACCCAGTTCGACATGGTTGTGCCAACCACTTTCCGAAGAGACCTCCGAGTATACCGGCCGTCTGGAAAGTGTAGACAACGTAAGGGGAGCAATGAAATCTGTTGCGGCAGCCGTCATAAGTACCTGAACTTCCGATTCCGCTTTAATTAATAAACGCGTGAGCATAGCCGCCTTGTAAGCGGCTATGCTTCCGGTGATTCCGAGTAATATGCGTTTTCCTTTTAAAACGGAAGGCATGTGCGGAAGATCAGAACGTAAGGAGCGCCTGTTCCTAACAAAAGGGCGGATTATTGCTGCGCATTAGGATTCTTTTCAGCGTAACGGAAGACGATCTCGTTGTTCAGGAACTCCTCCATGGCAATGATGGCCGGATTGGGGAGGCGCTCGTAAAATTTGGAGATCTCGATCTGCTCTTTGTTCTCGCTGATTTCTTCGATCGCATCCGAACTGGTGGCGAATTCTTCGAGTTTGTTGTGCAATTCGCGCTTAATATCTACTCCAAGCTGGCGTGCCCGTTTGGAGATAATGGCAAGCGATTCGTAGATATTGGTGGATTTTTCTGCGATTTCGTCCATGTTGCGGGCGCGAACGTTGGGATCAAGCCCCTGGACCTTGTTTTTGATATCAGACATTATTGAGTTGTTTTATTTTTTGCACTATTTGATCGCGGGCGTTTTCCAGTTCTTTGCGATAACCCGATTTGGCGTATTTCTGAAGAAATTCGTTGATCAGGGTCAGGGTTTCTTCGTAGCGCTCTTTTCGCCTTTCCAGGATACTGTTTTCTGCGCGCAGGAAGGAGGAGCGGAAGATCATATACCGCACCTGTTCGGCGTTGGCGGTTTCCGGAAAATCTTTCAACAGGTTTTCAAAGGAGTTGACCGCCGATTGATATTGGCGGATGTTGAAATACAGCTTCCCTTCCTCATAGGCCTTTTCTTCCAGTTTGGCACGCATTTCATCGATCAGGCGGTTGCATTCTTCCACCCGGTTGCTTTCCGGATAAAGGGTGACGAAATTCTCCAATTCTTCGATCGCCTTAAGGGTGTATTCCTGGTCCAGGCGGAAAGTAGGGGAGAGCTGATAATTGGAATAGGCCGACATGAATTCGGCTTCTTCCCGCAAGGGGCTTACTCCGTAAGTCTGGGCAAAGGTTTTAAAGTAATGGGTGGCGAGAATATAGTCTTCAAGGTAATAAAAGGTATAGGCGTACTTGAAGTAGATGTCCTCCCCTTCTTTGCGACCCCTGAAACTGGTAATGATCAGTTCGAAAAGCGTCTGGGCTTTTTGATATTCTTTCTCCTGATAGTAATTCAGCGCTTCTTTATAAAGCACTTCCGGATCGCCGCTGGTGCGTATCTTCTCGAATTCACTTTTGCACGACACCATCAGCGAAAGGAGGGCCATGCCGATAAATAAGCGGATAGAATAAGGCATTCGATTCATAAGGCTGCAAAAATACTGGTTTTTGGAATATGGAACAAGCGCAAATTTAGAGAGGGTTCATTGAGGCGTATGGTTGGCTTGGTTATTCGGGATATGCGCGCCATTTCGTATCTTTGATTTTCGGCTGCTATCCAAAAAGCGGCTAGCTGGCAACCATGACGCGGCAGAACCAATTCCGCATTTTCTACAATCACACCATACATCCTGAGTTGATGCGCCTGGAGCGGCTACGCCTTCGCCTGTTGGGGCTGATGGTGCTTTCTGCGGGGGCACTCGCGGCGATGTTCGCTGTTGGATTTTATATCGGAGAAATGGTTGTAGTTCTTTGGTTTGCCATCCCGATTGCTTTATACTTTGTTTACTTAGGCATTCGAATCCGCCGGTTTGTTCAGACCTTCAAGCCGAGGATTATGAATCTGGTATTGGATTTTATCGACGATGCGCCCAATCTTGGCGAATTAAAATACGATTCCCGGCGGGCCATTCCAAAGGAGACGTTCCTTCAAAGCAGGCTATTTGTTACCGAAGCGCCGTTTTATTCTGGAGAAGACAGCATCTGGGGGAAAGTTGGAGAAATGGATTTCCATCTTTGCGAACTGAAGGTCCAGGAGTTTTCATCTGTCCGAAGTGGTCTGGATCTGGTGTTCAAGGGCATTTTTCTACATGCTATATTTCCTGAAGACACCCATGGCCAAGTCGCTATCTGGCCCCGTAAGTACCGGCAGTTTTTGACCCGGGAGGTCAAAGCCTTCACTTGGGAGGGAGGAGAAAATATGGATGAAGAGATCCTCAACGAAGAGTTCAAGGAGATCTTCATGACCTATGCGACGAAGGCTACCCATGTGGCGGGAATCCTTTCAGAACCCATGCAGGAAGCCATTGTTCGTTATCATCGGCTCACGGGCAAGGATCTTTACCTCTCCTTTATCGAAAAGGATATTTTCCTGGCCGTCACCGAACCCCGAGATATTCTGGAGCCCTACCTGTTCCAGTCTAATGTCAGCTTCGAGCTGGTTCGCGGGTATGCTGAGGATATTCAGTTATTGCTCGGCATTGTGGAGGATTTCGACAAAACACATTAGGCCGTTTGGTGTTTCTATATCTAAAATCCAAACGCTGTGTTCATGCAAACGGTATTCCAACGCCCTCTCTTGTTTCTATCGCTTTTTTTCTTCGCCTTGCCTGTCCTTACGGCCCAAACGGCTGGAGGGCCTCCTGACAACCGGTCTTTATTGTGGGAAATCAATGGAAAGGGGCTTGCCAAGCCTTCCTATCTATACGGAACCATTCACCTGATAAGCAAATCTGACTTCTTTCTTACCGAGGCGACCCAAAAAGCCTTTAAAGAAACCCAGCGGGTGGCTTTTGAGATTGATCTGGAAGAGATGGGGGATTTTTCAACGCTGATGCCGTTGTTGATGCAATCCTTCATGAAAAACGATACCACGCTGAAAGACCTGCTACTCCCGGAAGAATACAGCGCGGTTAAAGCGCATTTTCAGCAAATGGGCTTGCCGATGTTTTTACTCGAACGCATCAAGCCCATGTTCCTTACTGCCCTGGATCCCCAGGCCATGACCCGGGCAGGGGATTCAGAAGAAGAAACCGTTTCCTACGAAATTGAGTTTCTCCGCATGGCCCAGGAGGCAGATAAACCCATCGACGGGTTGGAAACGGCCGCATTTCAAATGAGCATGTTTGACAGTATTCCTTACCGGGTGCAGGCCAAAATGCTCGCAGACATGGTAAAAGGCAGCCTGGAAGAAGAAAGCAACCAGGAATTCCGGCAAATGGTCGAATTGTATAAAAACCAGGACATCGAGGGAATGCAGGGCCTGCTTGGCGCTGATAAAGAAATTGCGGCATACGAAAATCTGCTTCTGGTTAACCGCAACAGAAAGTGGATACCCGTAATGGAAAAAATGATGTCTGAAAAGCCCACCTTTTTTGCAGTTGGCGCCGGCCATCTCGGAGGATCTCTGGGAGTCGTTCAATTGCTCCGGGATGCCGGGTATTCGCTTACCCCGCTTAAATAACCTTTATCATGAATTTCCACCATCTTACCCTTTGGATTTTTGTCTTGCTCCTGTTAGGGGTAGCCCTGATTATTCTTTACCCTACTCCCGGAATGCTGGCTTTTGGGACGATCGTTCTGCCGTTCCTGCTGGTGTTTCAGGTTTGGGCGATTCTTCGCTACGGAGAGAAAAATGGAAAGAAGGAAGGCGGATGGTACGAAAATCCCTGAAAAGGAACCGGTCAATGATATAAGTCATTCGCTCTCGCCTCTCTTGTCATTTCGGAATCTATTGGTTTAAGGTAAACTTTGAATAGAAGCCGGTTTTCCGGATTTTTTTACCAATAAACCAAAGATCATGAGTGCCCTGGTCGCAAACGAAAAGAAGAAGGAAAAGGGCACAAGCGCCTTTTCCGTACGCCAGATGCTGGTAGCTCTGGAGTTGGGTATTGCCGACGAAGCGGTATTGCGGTTTCTCGACTTTTTCACGAAGGTAATCCCCGTGCTCAAGGTAAATTTGGTGCACGTCGCACCCCGATTTGATTTGTTCCAGTCTCTGTACGAGCCCGATTCTCAGCGCATGATCACCAATCTGGAGTTCAACCGGGAGGTGATCCAGGAAATGCAGAACCGTATCCGGTTGCATCCCTTGCAAAAACAAACGCAACTTTCCTTTGACGTCCGGGAGGGCGATCCCCTGGAAGCGCTTTTGGAGGAATCCGAAGCCCATCCTGCCGATCTCACGGTGATCGGACAACGCACCGACAGTGGCGATCACGGAATCCTTGCAGCAAACCTCGTCCGTAAATCCAAAGGAGATGTTCTGATCATTCCCGAAGGAAGCGAAGCGAAAATGGACCACATCATCGTGCCGGTCGATTTTTCGCCTTATTCGGTAAAAGCCCTTGAGCGCGCTATTGCCTTGCGCCAGGCTGTTCAGGGGCCGGTTCGGATCACTTGCGTGAATGTGTATGAATTGCCTAACCTGAATATTTATCTGGTGGAAAAAATCGAGGACGTACGCCGGATTATTCAGCAAGACAGGAAAGCGGCTTTCCGTTCGTTTCTTACCCGTTATGCGCCGGAAGGAATGGCCGATTCCATTGATGCCGAGATGGTTGAACGGCAATTTGCCAGCGTAGCTTCCTATATTTACGATTTTGCTATCAGGGAATCAGGCGCTATGATCGTCATGGGGGCCAAAGGGCATTCTCGCGTGGAACGCCTTCTCCTGGGCAGCGTTACCGAGAACCTGCTCAAATTGGACGACAGCCTTCCTGTGCTGGTAGTGCGGTAGAAAAAACCGCCGCCTTGCCTTCGTGATGAAAATCAGAAAGGGAATTGAGTTTTATCAACCGGGAGGAAAGGAAGGGAAGGTATTTTTGATCATACTGGAAATAGAGGGTTATGATTATCAACGACCAAAAAACCTTGAGAGAAATCCAGCGAGCGTTCAACCAGCTTTTTAACGCTTTGAAGATCGAGTTCTTCACTGGCCACCACGACGCGGGCCAGGGGTCGCCGATGGCGACCCGTCTGGATGGGGAGCAGCCGATCGGGGCGGTTCGTACGTCGCACACGGAGGGTGATTTCCGTATCCACGAGGATATGACGGTACGCGAGTTCGAACAGGCATTCTACAACACATATGGATTGAACGTCCAGGTTTTTCGACGTTCGGGAAACATCTGGATACAAACTACAGCGACCGATTCCTGGACGCTGGCGGAGCAAAACCGCAAAGGAAGCAGTTCCGAGCGGCTCTTTAACGAAAAGTACAACCCGTTATGACAACCAGCATCCAGCACAAGATTGCGGACATTATGAGCCGCCAGGTTTTGGTGGCGCATCCCGACCATGAGTTTCTGCCTTTATGCAGGCTTTTTTTGCTTATGAATATTCACCACCTGCCGGTAGTGCATAAGGACAACGGCGAGATCCTGGGCATGCTCAGCGCCAATGACGTGCTTCGGGCGTTTAGTTTTAAACTTCCAGACTTGGGACGTCTGGACGAAGCAACTCTCAATAAGCATTTTTCGGTGCTGGACCTCATGACGCCCCATCCTTTGCAAACGATATCTCCTGAAGACCCCATCAGTCTTGCCGCCCGGATTTTTTCGGAACGGAATATCAGCTCTTTGCCAGTGGTGGAGGACGGCAAGCTGATTGGAATTGTCACCAATCGAGATATCGTAAAATATTATAGCCGGAACACAACCGGGCAGGCTTAAGCCTTCAGGCATGATCAGAACGATCGTAGTCCCGACCGATTTTTCGGAATGCGCAGGGTATGCCCTTCATTCCGCTGCCCTGTTTGCGCGGTATTTTTCGGCCACCATGCGGGTTATCCACTGCTCCCGCGTTCCGGACAACTGGCGGCTGGGGGATGTTGTAGACGACCATTCTGTTCCAGAGTTGGAACTCCTGGCAGCGGATTTGCGGAACCGCTATCCGGACGTTCCGCTGGTGTGCGATACCTGTGCAGGCCGCCTGGCCGACGTCATTCGGGATTATGTTTCCCGCCATGGGGCAGATCTCCTTGTCATGGGGTCGTATGGAGCGAGCGGGAAAAGCGAATACTTTATCGGATCCAATACCCAAAAGGTGGTGCGATCCATTCACATGCCGGTCCTGGTTGTCAAGGAACCTATGACGGAACTGGTTTTTGAAAAGGTGGTTTTTGCTTCCGACTTTTCCGCTGAAGAGGAGGGTACGTTCCTGCGTTTTAAAGAGATTGTTAAGCATTTTGTCCCGGAAATCCACTTGCTGATGGTGCGCACCTCCTCCCTTTTTGAGGTTTCACCCGCCAGGAGCAAAGAGGCGATGACTCATTTTCTAAGTCTTTGCCCTCCGTTGAAGGGGTTTGTGCATCAGTATCAGGATTTTAATGTAGATCAGGGAATTCGGTCCTTTGCGCATGCGATTGGAGCTTCGCTTGTGGGCATTTCCAATCATCATCGGCATCCGCTTCGCCGCCTGCTTACCGGTAGTAATGTAGAAGCGCTGATTAACCACTCCGCTTTGCCGGTACTCAGCATGGACTACGAAACGTAAGACCGGCAGTATTTGACAGGTTGTGCTTATCTTGCAGGGCAAAAGATGTTCCGATGAGACATTCCAGCCCTTTTTTCCTTTTGCTCTTTCTTTTTGTTGCCGCCGGTTCGTGTAAGCACGGCCCAGGAGACGGCCCAAACAAAGAAACTTCAACGCTTCAGAAAACAGATACCCTTGCCGGAAAAGGTGTTGACCTTAGTCCTCTTGAGGACTTATTCGAGCCCTGCCAGCTCGATCCTCCCCTTCATATTTTCAGCGCTTTTAATACCCAGACCATTGAAAACTATCCGTTCATCGGAAAACCTATTCCTACAGAATGGGTCGATTACCTTCAAGTAACCAACTTCACTGATTACAAATACAGCCCCTGGGGGGTTTATGCGATCTGCCGGCTAGATTCACTGTTTGTGCTTCGGGTACCCGGCAAGGAGGGCGCCAAAGAAATTGCCGCTTTTCGCAAAACGGCCAATAGGCTGGCTTACACCGTTTTGCTGGCCGGGCATTCCTGCGAAGAAGGGTTCTGTACCCAAACCGATAGCTGGCTTCAGGACCTTAACGGCGATGGCCTGGCAGACGTCGTCTCCCGTTCGGTTCAAATTTTACCGTCCGGCTTGGTAGAAAACGATCAGGTGATCGCCCGGATACAGGGGAATGGAGGGACCTTGGACCACAACCCCGGAATAATCCTCGATAAAAGCCGGTACCCTTTGAAAAAATGATGTCTTAAAGGCTCATGAAAAGTAAAATTAAGCGGCTGAAAGACGGAAGGTATAAACTGTTGCTCGATGACGATCTTCGCAGTGTCTTGTCCCACGCGTTGGCTGCGGCCATGCATTTTGATGGGGAGGATATGGAAGATTACCTTTTTGCTTTGTTATCGGAGACCCTGGAGATTATCAGAGATCAGGAAACGCCACGGCTTCACAGAAGCCAGCTCCTGGCGCTCATCCAGCATACGGAAGGGTACATTGACGAGCCCACCCAATTGTTTTTTATGAGTTTGCTACCAAAATAAAAGAATAGGCGGGCTGCCTCAAAAAAACGTTCTTCGCCACGGGTGCAGAATTTTAGGCCTGTCTCAAAAGACGGTTTTTGCCCAACGCAGCAAAAAATATTTTCTTTTTTCAATTTCAATAAAAAATTGCTTTGCAATTTTTTATTGAAATTGAAAAAAGAAAATAAAATTTCATGCCGGAGGCAAAAACCGTCTTTTGAGACAGCCCCCCAGGGTTTCAAGCGATCAGAATTTGATCTTTCTTCCCGGCGTATAAGGGGCTCCGGCGTTCTCCAGTTTTTGTTCAAAAGCGGGCAGATCGGTTTCCAGAAGCTGGCGGAGCTTGGCCTGGATTGGACCAAAGTCTTCTTTGGCGATCCGGAGTCCTTCCCGTTGCGTTTTGGTAGGGGCAGAGGATGAGTTCCACATGTCGTAGGCTAAGGAGTTGATGCGGGCGATGGGCGTCATCAGCGTTCCTTTATCCAATCTCGAGGCAATTTGATCTCCGTACATAACTCTTCGTAATTCGGCAAGCTGGTCGTTCAGTTTTTGCCAGTCGGAAACCAGTCCGGCCGCGGAAACGGAAGTTAAAAAAACGGCTTCGCGAATATGGCGGAGGCGGTTGCCCGCTTCATTCAGCGCGCTTCCGGCGGCGGAGGTGATCCGTTGGAAGTCTGCCGCTTCTTTCTGGAAGGCGACCAAAGCTGCCCGGTCTTCTGCAGGCAGGGTAACGCCGCCCAGACTGAAAAGTCTGAATGGAAGGGGACCGGCGAGGTCCTGCATTTTTCCATCCGCGCTCTGCGTCATCGTCACGGTATATTCCCCTGGCATAGCCATAATACCCCAGTCCGGATTGGCGAAGGGGTTGTCGAAAGCAGGCTTTGATAGGCTTACCGGCTGAAGGAACGGATACCGGCCATCCCAAACGATGCGCTGAACGCCGGCCTGGACTCCCGTGCGCAATTGCCGGATTACAGCCCCGCTTTGATCTTTGATCGTAAAGAGCAGGTAAGGCGCTTCCTCGTTCTGCTCGGCTGTCAGTTCTTCATAAGTGGGATAGGTAACCGGCTCGCCTTTTTTGATCTTTTCTTTCTCCATTTCCTGCCGGGCTTCCCGGCGGGTTTTAGGTTTTTCCTTGATGAAATAGGTAAATACGGCCCCAATTGGCGGATTGGACGCGCTGAAATAGTTGTGGCCCATGAAACTGTTTTCACGTAAGCCAAGAGGAAAACTTTGCAAATACAATAGCCCGTCCTTTGCCGGGAAAAGTTGCCCTTGAGAAGCAAGTTGGGGTTCTTTGATCTGCCGGAGCGGACTATAGTCGTCGAGCACATAAAATCCGCGGCCAAACGTGGCGATAACCAGATCGTTTTCCCGCTTCTGGATGGCCAAATCCCGAACGGCTATGGTGGGTAACCCCGCGCTCAATTTTTTCCAGTAAGCTCCCTGTTCGGGAGTGAAAAAACAGCCAAACTCGGTGCCGGCAAACAGGAGCAAAGGCTCTACGTGGTCTTCTGCGAGGGAATAGACGCTTCCGCGCTCGGGAAGATTCCCGGCTATGGACGTCCAGGATTTCCCTTTGTCTTTGCTCACATAAACATAGGGTTTAAAGTCTCCGTATTTATGGTGATTGAACGCGGCATAAACGACATTTTCATTGTGCTGGGAAGCCAGCAGGAAATTCACGTAGGTGCGCTGGGGAGCGCCAGGAATGGAATTAACATCGACCTTTGTCCAGGTTTTGCCCCCGTCGGAGGTAATCTGGATCAACCCGTCGTCGGTGCCGGCGAATAATAAGTTGGGATTGATTGGGCTTTCAGAGAACGCCACGATGTTGCCGTATTGGGAGGTCGATCCGTTTTTGGCCACTGCGTCGATGCTCTGTACCCTTCCCATCACTTCGAGCGCATTGCGGTCGAGTTGACGGGTCAGGTCCGGGCTAATGACTTCCCAGGTATCCCCCCGGTCGTCGGACCGGAACAGTTTGTTAGCTGCAAAGTAGATCCGTTGCGGGGCATGGGTGGAAACAGCCAGGGGCGCATCCCAGTTCCAGCGGTATTCTTCTTCTCCTTGACGGGGCTGGGGTTGGATGCCCATTTGTTCGCCGCTTGCCCGGTCGAAGCGTACCAGCCCGCCGTGCTGCGACTGCGCATATACAATGTTTGGATTGTTGGGGTCGACTTGAGATTCGAATCCGTCTCCACCCTGGGTGACGAACCAGTCGGAATTGACGATTCCGTTGCCGCTTCGGTTCCGCGAGGGGCCTCCAAGGCTGAAATTGTCCTGAGTGCCCCCATAAACGTAGTAGAAAGGAAGGCTGTTGTCGACGGTCACTTTATAAAACTGGGTGACGGACAGGTTGGGCTTATAGTTCCAGGTTTTGGCAGCGTCAAATGATTCGTATATTCCGCCGTCGCAGCCCACCAGATAGTGATCGGTGTCATCGGGATCGATCCACATGCAGTGGTTGTCGACATGCTTGTATTGTTCGCCAACCATTTCAAAGGATTTGCCCCCGTCGGTAGTCCACTGTAGATAGGTGTCCATGGCGTAGACGATGTCCGGATTGGTAGGGTGGGCGACGATTTCCTGATAGTAGTTTCCACTGGTGGCAAAGCCGCTCCGCTTTTCCCAGGTTGCGCCCCGGTCGAGGGACCGGAAGAACCCACTCTGGCCCTGGGCGGCTTCCACGACGGCATAGAGATATTCCGGGTTGGCGGGAGAGATAGCGAGCCCGATTCTGCCCTTATCGGCGGAAGGGAGTCCTTTTTCTGCTTTTTCCCAGGTTTTGCCGCCGTCTTTAGTCCGGTAGACGGTACTTCCTTGTCCGCCGCCGACGTAAGTGAATACATGGCGTTCCCGTTGGAAGCTGGCGGCATAAAGGATGTCCGGATTGCGGGGGTCCATGATCAGGTCGTTCACGCCGGTGTAAGGGTCAATGGTCAATACAGCGGCCCAGGTTTTGCCGCCATCGGTGGTTTTGTATACGCCGCGTTCACCTCCCGAATTCCAAAGCGGTCCGATAGCGGCGACGTAGACGACATCGGAGTTGCGCGGGTCGACAATGATTTTCCCAATATGTTCGGAGGTTTTCAGACCCATATTTTTCCAGGAAGCGCCGCCGTCTTCCGATTTATACACACCGTCGCCATAGGCCACAGAGCGCTGGTTGTTGTTCTCGCCGGTTCCTACCCATACCACATTGGGGTTGTTGGGGTCCAGGGTGATGCATCCTATGGAGTAAGACCCTTGTGAGTCAAAAAGGGGTTCGAACGTGGTGCCGTTGTTTTCAGTCTTCCATACGCCGCCGGAGGCAACGGCTACATAGTAGGTGCTCTTGCGTTGGGGATGCACGGCAAAATCGCTGATCCGGCCGGAAGTTATTGCCGGTCCGATAGCCCGCCATTTCAGTCCGGACAAGGCGATTTTTTCCAGGTAGTGTTCTTTTTTAGCTGCCGGTTGGGCAGCGGGGGCGGCGGTTTTCTTCTGCCCCAGCACGATGATGGGGAGGAAAAACAGGAGTGCACACCAAAACCAATTTTTCAGTTCAGGATGATTGCGCATGTCAGTCAGGATTTTTTTGGTTAGCAAGAAAGTTGGTATACAAGCTACGGCGCAGATTGAATATACGGGTATTTTTTCGCAAAAAAAGCGGCCTGTTCCGCTTATTCCCCCTGGAAATTGGCAAAAACATATCAAAATTAAAAGGTTCCCATTCCCAATTTTTCTACCTTTCTAACTTCTTATGTCTAACACCTAGTGTCTAATAATTTATGCTTCTAAGAGATTGGGCATTCTTGAATTTGCCGGCCCGCAAGTACAGCGAACTGAAGGTAAAACAGATCCTTAAAACCCTGGATAGTCTTACCCGGAGGGTGGCAGAACGGTTTCCGGATTCTGGGCTCAGCGCGGTCGTTTCGGAGTTGAGCCAGGTTGCGCGGGAAATAGAAGATTTGTTGGGGAAGCTCCGGGGCCCCATCTGGGAATTGCGGGTATTGACGATTAGCGCGATCCTTGCGCTGGTTGGGCTGGCGATTTGGGTGGTCGTCATGACGATGCAGTTGTCGCCCGGAGTGAACGGGATTGCCGATGTATTGCAAGCGGCGGAATCGGCAATCAACGAACTGATTTTTCTTTCCCTGGCCATCTTTTTCCTGGCTTCTCTGGAAACCCGTTTTAAACGCTGGATGACGATAAGGTCGTTGCACAGGCTGCGCAGTATTGCTCATGTAGTGGACATGCACCAGCTTACCAAAGACCCGGCTTACCTTCTGGGGCATTTGCCCCCTACGGTATCTTCTCCTGTTCGGACCATGACATCGTACCAACTGACCCGGTATCTGGATTATTGCTCCGAGTTGCTGGCCTTGCTCAGCAAACTGGCGGCTTTGCATGCCCAATATGTTGAAGACCATGTGGTCCTCACTGCGGTGAACGATGTCGAATCGCTGGCTCAGGGGCTTTCCAACAAGATCTGGCAAAAGATCATGATCCTGGACCTGGCCTCGGAACAGGAGGACCAGGAACGGATTGAGAAAATTAAAGCGGAAGTTTCCAAAGGGTAACCCGTCATCTTAAAGGCCTTGGGTAAACCGTGCAAAACACCCCAAAGGTAGCCGCATTCCTCTGCGGTCGGGGATGTACAACTCGCCGAATTCAATGGCTTTCACCCCAGGGAAATGGAACCGGATAAGGTTCTCTGCGATCAAAGCAGAAAACCCCATGGAGTAGAGGTTAAGAACAAACACCCCTTTGATGGGATCGAGGAGATCCCGGCAGTAGCCAAGGAGTTCGTTCAGGTGTTTATCGAGGAGCCATTTCTCTCCTTCGGGGCCGCGCCCATAAGCTGGAGGGTCGAGTATGATTGCCTGGTATTTCCGGCCCCTCTTTGCTTCTTTGCGGGCAAACTTCAGGGCGTCTTCGACGACCCACCGGATATTGTCCAGCCCACTGGCTTCCATGTTCTGCCTGGCCCAGTTGATCACGGATTTGACGGCGTCTACGTGTACCACGTCCGCTCCGGCCGCTTTGGCGGCGAGGGAAGCAGCGCCGGTGTAGGCGAACAAGTTGAGCGCGGAAGGCGAATATCCAGGCATCGCTTGAAGGCGGTCGTAGAGGAAATTCCAGTTGCCGGCCTGTTCAGGGAAAATCCCGAGGTGTTTGAATGATGTCAGCCCAAGCCGGAAGCGGAGATTCAGCTTCTGGTACGTATAGGAGATATACCATTGTTCGGGCATTCCTGCGCGCAGAGTCCAGTTGCCGTCGTCAGACTGTACGCCTGCATTGGTTTTGCGTTCGAAAATGGCATGGGCCATGGTATTCCATTCGTTTTCATCCAGGGCAGGGCTCCAGATAGCTTGGGGTTCTGGCCGGGAAAGAATATAAGGCCCGAAGCGCTCCAATTTTCTGAAGTCTCCGCTGTCGATCAGTTCGTAATCGGAAAATAAAGGAAGTCCGGTCAGGGTAAATGCGCTCAAAGTGGTAACATTGCGTGGGCAATACGGGAAGCGAAGATATAAAGATTTTGCTCCGCAGTCGAATTCCCGGGAATAGTAGCCCGTTCATTTTTTCCAAAAAAACCGCTGTTTGTCATGCCTCGTTTGATCAATAGCCTTCAAAACCCACTGATCAAGAATCTGGTCGTGCTCCAGGAAAAGCCAAGGGAACGTAAAAAGCAAGGGCTATTTGTAGCAGAAGGGTTGCGGGAGGTTTCGCTGGCGATGAAAATGGGTTACAAAGCAGATGCTTTGATTTATGATGAAAGCAAAACTTCACCGGAAGCGCTGGATTTGATCCTTCAGGAAGCCGTGGAGGATCCGGGGGAGATAATCGTTGCAAGTACCCCGGTGATGGAGAAAATTGCCTATAGAGCGGGCGTTCCAAATGTAGTAGCGTTGATCCGGCGCTGGGACCGGCGATTAAGTGAGTTGAGCCTGTCGCGGAATCCTCTCGTTCTGGTTTTGGAAACGGTGGAAAAACCAGGCAACCTGGGCGCCATGCTGCGTACCGCCGATGCGGCCGGTGTGGATGCTGTGATTGTATGTGATCCACTGGTAGATGAATACAACCCAAACGTAATCCGGTCCAGTCTTGGCGCGGTTTTTTCCGTACCCATCGTCACTACCGATGCAAAGCCCGCGCTTGACTGGTTGCGCCGGCAAGGGGTGCGGATACTGGCTACCTATTTGGGTGCCAAAGAACCCTACTTTCAGTGCGATCTGCGTGGGCCTACGGCCTTTGTCATGGGGAGCGAAGCGCATGGAATTTCCGATTTTTGGACCCGGGAATCCCACCAGAAAATCATTATCCCTATGCATGGGTCAGTAGATTCGCTCAATGTTTCCGCTTCTACGGCCATCGTTCTGTTTGAAGCGCTTCGCCAGCGGACGGAGAAAAAGTAGCCGCCAGGGGCTTCGTTGCTTTTGTGGCGGATTTGGCCTAAATTATCTCCGAATTAAAAAGCGCGCATGAAAACGGAACAGGCAGAAGAACCCATTACCGAATATGGGCAGTTGGATCCCAACGGGTCCTACACGTATGCGGATTACTTGCGATGGCTGTTCGACGACCGGGTCGAACTCATCCAAGGCCGGCTGTTCAAAATGAGCCCGGCGCCCAATGTGGAGCATCAGCGGGTGTCTGGAGAGATTTACAGACAGGTGGCGAATTTTTTCTTCAAGGCGGCGTGCCAGGTTTTCTCGGCGCCCTTTGATGTGCGCCTCCCCGTTGGCCGGAGAAAAGGCCAGGATACGACGGTGGTCCAACCCGACCTGTGCGTGATTTGCGACCCTGCCAAACTGGATGAAAGGGGCTGCCAGGGCGCTCCGGATCTGGTGGTGGAAATCCTCTCTCCAGGGAACAGCCGCCGGGAGATGAAAGAAAAGTTTGAAGTGTACGAAGCATCCGGGGTGCGGGAATACTGGCTGGTGCATCCTTTGGATAAACTGGTGCTGATCTATGTATTAGACCAATACGGAAAATATTTAGGAATGGCGCCAGCCATTGAAGGCGACCAGCTCCATTCCTGTATATTTCCGGATTTGTCGGTTGATCTCGGCTCAGTTTTTATATAGTTTTCCGTTCTATTGTTCCCAGGTCCGTCTTACTTTATTATTGGAAACGGGGATGGTTTTCATAAATGCCCACATCGCGCTGATTTCCTCATCGGTAAGTACTGTAAATTTGGGCATCGCTTCGCTGAGAGGCTTCCCGTCGGGCCGTTGCCCTGTGCGGATTGCCTGGGTGAATTGGGTCAGTGTCCAGTTTCCGATACCGTTTTCGGGGTGCATGGTGATGTTGGCGGAAAGCACCGGGTTGCCCTCCGGGTCGAGCAGGGTATTGCCCCCTCCCATATAACCCAGGGATTTTTCCGGTTCCATCACATTGATCTTTGTAAAGTCGGCCGAGTGGCAGGAATAGCACTCAACCGCGCCATGGATGATATACTTGCCATAAGCCACCTCGTCAGAAGGGCTAGGGGCTTCAATGGGCTTCTCCGGCATGGGGAAGGGTTTGAATGCCGGGGTCATGGTCAGGAATTTGGTGAACAGGGAAGGTTTACAGGGTACCGTTGCTTTGTCAACAGCCTGAACTGAGGGGGCATCCGAACGGAGATACGCGATGATGGAGTAGATATCTTCGTCCGACATATGGACAAATTTGGGCATATAGGTAGGGGCATATTGCCCGTTGCGCTTGATCCCCGTGCGAAGCAGGTAGACTAATTCCCCATCGGTATAACTCCCGATGCCTTTTACCGGATGTTGCGTGATGTTGGCAGAGTGGATTTCCCCAAACATTTTCGGAATGTCGAACAGTTTTCGGCCGGAAAGCGCGCCGTCGTCTCCGCGGTGGCAGTTGGCGCAAACCATGGCCGCCAGGTGTTCTCCGCGCGCGATGCGGGCGGAATCGAGTTCGACTTTTAGCTCGGGTGCATTCACCTGGTATTTGGGGATACCCCGAAAATGGATGACGGCGGCGCCGATCAAAAGCAAGGCGACCAGGCTTCCCAGCAGCAAGCCAAGAATTCGGAAAAACTTTTTCATAGGTATAGGTGATTTAGGTGAAGAATCCAGTTTGTTTGGGACTCATTTTGACGCCCCACAATACTGCTTTGCCTGCAATGGTAGCGTAAGTCAGCAAAACCACTTTAGCCGAAGAATGCCGCCAAAGGGACCAAGCCTAAAAACGGGCTTTGTCTATGGCTGCAATAAAAACATAAAATTTCACGACCGGGGCAAAGAACGGTCTTTTGAGGCAAGCCCCTAATCCCCCGCAGTGGCTTTCTCCGCTGCATCGTCTTTCAATACCCGCCGCAGGATTTTGCCAACGTTGGTTTTGGGGAGCTGGTCGATGAATGCTACCAGTTTGGGTACTTTGTATCCGGTAAGGTTTTCGCGGCAGAAAGCGATCAGCTCTTCCTCGGTCAGGGAATCGTCTTTTTTGACCACGTATACCTTGACAGCCTCTCCCGATTTCTCATCCGGAACGGCTACGGCTGCCGCTTCGAACACTTTGGGGTGCATGGCCAGGACGCTTTCGATTTCGTTGGGAAATACGTTGAACCCGGAAACGAGGATCATGTCCTTTTTCCTGTCGACGATCTGAAAAAAGCCATCTTCGTGCATCATGCCAACATCCCCGGTGCTCAGCCAGCCGTCTTTGAGCATTTGCGCGCTGGCTTCTGGCTGGTTGTAGTAGCCTTTCATGATCTGGGGGCCTTTGACCTGAATTTCCCCAGGTTGGCCTGCGGGAAGTACGTTCCCTTCTTCGTCGACGATCCGCACATCGGTAGAGGGGATAGGCACCCCTATAGTACCTAACCGCCCATGGCCGCCAAGGGGATTGATGGTCGACACCGCCGAGGTCTCCGTCATTCCGTAGCCCTCGGTCAGGTCGCAGCCCGTTACCTGCTTCCAGCGTTCGGCGACGGCAACCTGGACGGCAGTTCCGCCCCCTCCGGTGAGCGCGAGGCCGCTAAAATCCAGGCTGGAAAACTCCGGATGGTTGAGCAAGGCGTTAAACAGGGTATTTACGCCGGTCATAATGTTGATCCGGTGGGTTTTAAACTCTTTGATGATGGACGGAATGTCCCTTCCGTTGATCACCAGCACGTTCATGCCGCCCCGGTACATGAAGCACAGGGCATTTACCGTAAAGGCGAAAATGTGGTACAACGGCAGCGCGCAAAGCACGACCGGGTTTTTCAGATGATCCAGGATGTCCCCGCCCATGGCGTTGAACTGGAGTACGTTAGCGATCAGGTTCCGGTTGGTCAGCATGGCGCCTTTGGACAACCCGGTGGTGCCGCCGGTATATTGCAGGAGGACTGTATCCTCCGGGCCGGTGTGTACCGGGGAGAACAGCGCGTTTTTCCCGGTTTTCAATGCATGGGAAAACGTTACCGGGCTGGGAAGCGTATAAGGGGGGACCATTTTTCGCACCTTGCGCACGACGTAGTTGACGAGGGCGCCTTTGGGGAAAGGCAGCATTTCGCCTGCGCTAGCCAGAATGATGGTTTTGATGCTGGTTTGAGGAAGGATTTTTTCCAGATTGTGAGCAAAGTTTTCTGCAATCACGATAGCGGTGGCGCCGGCGTCGGTAAACTGGTGCAGCATTTCCCTGGGAGTGTACAGGGGATTGGTGTTCACAACGACTACGCCGGCCTTAAACGCCCCAAACAGCGCGATCGGGTATTGGAGCATATTGGGCATCATCAGCGCGATGCGGTCGCCGGGCTTTAATCCGGCGTATTGAAGGTAGGCGGCAAAATGCTGGGCAAGCTGATCGAGTTGGGCGTAGGTGATCTTCTTTCCCATGTAGGAAAAAACGTAGTTGTTTTTGTACTTCCGGAATACCTCGTTGTACATGTCGTTCAGGGAAGGATACAGATCGGGATTGATCGTTGCCGGGACGCCTTCGGTATACCGCTCGAGCCAGATTTTATTTTCACTCATGATCAATGGGTTTCAGATAAGCAATGGGAATTGCCTTATTTATTTTTTATCTGCGTGAAAATAAAAAATAAATTAACCCTTTCAAGGGGAAAAATAATTTTTTCTGCTGTAGATAGAGGTCGAGAGGCAACTAGAGGCGGCGCCTCAAGGGGCTATCCGGCACGAGACAGAGTCTCGCGCCAGTTTGGCCTCACCCTAACTCCTAACCCCCTAAACCCCTAAACGCCCTACCCCTTTCCCAGTTGGTGCAGATGCGCGATATGCGAAGCAACCGCCATGCGGGTTTTGGGGAATTCGATATACCGGACGCCGTATTCTTCGCACAACTGCTTGATGATCTTGCTGATCGCCGGATAGTGTACGTGCGAGATAGTCGGGAAAAGATGGTGTTCGATCTGGAAATTCAAGCCGCCGACCAGCCAGGTGATGACCTTGTTCTTGGTGGCAAAGTTGGCCGTGGTCTGAAGTTGGTGCAGCGCCCATTCGGATTCGATCTGATTTTCAGGCTGAATGGCTACAGGGAAATGGGTGTCTTCCACGGTATGGGCTAACTGGAACACCATACTTAAAACGAAGCCGGTAAACATCCCGTATACCAGAAAACCAATTAGCCAGGGAAGAAATCCGAGCATATAAATAGGAAATACTACAAAAAGGCCCAAATGCATTACTTTGAACGCCCAGAAAATCGCATGCTCCTTAGGGGTGAAGGGTTTGATGGGCATGTTCCCTACCTTTCCGGTAAAGTATTTTTCGTAGTCGGTGAAAAACACCCAATAAAGGTATAGCAGGGAATACGCCGCCCAAAAGTAAAGGTGCTGATACCGGTGAATCTTGTATTTTTTCTGGGTTTCGCACAACCGGAGGAAAGGCCGGGCGTCGATGTCGTCGTCTACGCCGTCGATGTTGGTGAAGGTGTGGTGTACCACATTGTGCTTGGTCTTCCAGAGGAAAACGTTGGCCCCCAGAAAGTTGAGGGAAAGTCCTGCCAATTCGTTCACCCAAGGGTATTTGCTGAAACTGCCGTGCGCTCCGTCGTGCATGACGTTAAACCCGATGGCAGCAGTAAGCCCTCCCAAAATGACGCACTCTGCCAGCGCCAGCAGAACGGGAGGCGTGAAAAAAACAAGGTGCAGGTAAATCAAAGCAAAGCTGACACTGAGAATAATAGCTTTGATGAAAAGAGAGTAGTTGCCGGTCTTGGCCTTGCCTACTTCTATAAAATAATCGTTAATCCGTTTCCGCATCTCCGAATGAAAGGAGTTGGCTTGAGAAAGGAACTTTGGTGCGGTCATTGAAACAAATTAAAAAGTGGTCAAACGGCGCTTCGTTGTATATCGCACGCGGTGCGAAACAAAGCCCGCCAAAGTTAACACCAAAATCGGAAGAGAAGTTGATTTTAACGATTCAGGAAGCGCAAGAATCTGGCGCGGACCTGTCTTATAAGGCCGTTTTTACCTCGGGGCTGTTCTTTTTTACTGGCTGTCAGGCGCAAAACAACCTTTAAAGACAGGCCCACGCTTACCAGGAAACGGTCAGGTACATCGCCGCCGACATCATCGGGAATTTTTTCCAGCTTCCCTGACTGCCATATTGATAAAAGTGGACGCCATCGGAGGGAACGGAAATAGGGAGCGCAAAATAGGTTCCTTTCCCGGCATAATAGACCCACTCGGCAGCCAGCACGATATCTTCCCTTGCGATGATCTGGTAGGGGCGAAGGTCAACGGCGATCCATCCGGTTTTTTTGCCGGTCAGTTCCACGAGGATGTTTTCCCGCATCAACGGGGCGCCCGGGCGGCCGTTTTCCAGCGCGTACGCGTTGATGCGCAGGCGCAGGGTGTCGAAATTGTTTTGGGCAACATATAAATGGAATTGCTCCACCATCGCTTCCTTGCCCGGCATCCGGAATTTTCGGCCCACCTCCGCGCCCAAATTTTGGTTGGGAAGCTTGCTGATGGAAAAATTCACAAACCGGGCAGCGCCCGGGCGCTCCTTGCCGATCGTTCTGGTTTTTTTGTACTGAGGAAAGACCGTCACTTCGCTGAGTTCGATCGCTTGTTCGGGCAAAGTGATCTCCAGCGCTCCTTCGCCGGAAGCAGGAGCTAACTGGTCTATCCGGAACTGCTTGCTTTCGAAGCCTACCATGGAAAAACGCACCTGCCTGCTGCTGCCGATGCTGTCGGGAAGGTGCAACTGGAACGACCCATCCATGCCGCTCACCGTACCCAGGCTGGTTTCCGGAAGGCCAACGTTGACATAGGGAAGCGCTCTGCCCTGCGAGTCGGTCACCCGTCCTTGCAGGGTGCGCTGAGCCTGGGCTGCCAAAGGGAGCGAAAGCAGGGCTATTCCCAAAGGAAGGAAATGAAGCGGCGAAGCAAACGAAAGGGGGCGCCGTTGCTTAGGGGTATCCGCCAACCACCTTCTGCCCCGGATAATCCAGGCTTCCCCACTGCGGCGTTTGTGCCAAACCGTGAGCGCTATGGAGAGGATGATCGTCAGCGCCCGGAAAATATTTGGCCCCAGGGGCCCAAGCGCGTTTTCGCTTACTGGGAACAGGTTCCACGACAGGTTCATGAAAAAATGCAGGCTTATGGGAACCCAGAGGTTGTACCCCCATTCCACATAGAGCCAGGAAAACCAAAGCCCCCCCATCATGGTTACCAGGAAGATGCCCGCCATGGTGGATGGGTCCTGGCTTTGATACAAATGCCCCGCCCCGAAGATCAAAGCGCCTATAAGTCCGGCAGGGAAAAAGCCCAGGCGGCTATGGCGGAACAACTGCCCAAACAGGAACGCCCGGTATAGGAGTTCTTCGGCAACTGCTGCCAGAACGCAGCCGGTGAAGATAGAACCCGGATCAAGGCGGATGCGGAACCCTGCCAAAGCCGCCGCCCCCAATAGCATGGGCGCCGCGCCGAGGAATCCGATCCCAATCCCCTGTCTTGCACGGGTAGCTATCCCAGCCTCTTTTCCCATTTTGGAGAAGCCATGAAACAATCCCAGCAGAAGGAGCGGGAAGAGCATATACCAAACTCCCCGGACCAAAACGGCCTTTTGGATATAGGGGAGGGCCGCATACCCGTCGATCATTAGAAAAAGCTTTCCTCCCTTTTGAGCGATAAAAAATGCAGCTGCCGTTAATAACCCCAGGACAATTCGCTTTTCCATATTTGCAGTTGGTGTGAAGGTGAAAAAAGAGAAACCAAACCCTTACTGCAAATCTAACTGCACGATCAACAGGGCGCTAGTCCTCTGGGGCGGCCGGAAATTTTCCGGGATCAATGGCAGCTATTTGGGATGAATGGCCAGGGTGAGGGACGAATGGTGGGAGACGGCGAACGGGAGACGGTGGTTGAGTGGGTAAGTGGTTGGTGGGCAAAAAAAGAACAAACCCCGAGGCCGGGGACAAAAACAGCTTTTGGCGAAAGCAACGTTTTCTTTCGCCAATTCCATCTTAATTGACTTTTTCCAAAATTTCGGAAGATTTACTGCGGGCTACCGGAACAGTTTGGGGGCAGCCGCCAAAGTGCAAATGGTATCCCTGGGCGTTGCCCGAAATGCGGGTCACCAGAGCAAGGTTGGCTAAATAAGAGCGATGGCATCGCTCTACCGGACTGCCGGTAAGGGAGCGCTCCACCGCCGCCAGGGTATTGCGAAGGAGGCTTCGCCGGCAGGTTTCGCCCTCCAGGAAGAACGCTTCCACATAGTTGCCGGCTGATTTCAGAAACAGTAGCTGGTCCTGACGGACTTTCAGGGCGGGCTTGCCTTGCTCATCGCAAAGAACGATCTCCGGAAGATTCGCAGCAACAGGGGGGCGCTCCACGTCGTGGGTCCCCTTCTGATAGCGCTTGAGGAGGTATATGTAATTGGCAGTCACCAACCCCGTGATGGGGAAAATGGCAACAGAAAACGCAATGGGAAAAAATTTAAGGAACCCCAGCAACGAAATGGGGGCCCCGAGGTAAAGGTTTTTGTACAGGTAACAAGCTCCAAAAACCAGGGAAAAGACGAATAGTAGGAAAAGAATTTGCTTCCCAACCGTCCAGTTTTCTTCCTGAAAAACTCCCGGAAGACTCCAGGGCAAAAGCAAGGAACTAAGAAACATCGTTCCAGAAATAACCGCTCCATAACCACCGAGAAACAGGTATTTGGTTTCGCTTTGGAACGCATCCGTCCCAAAAGGCTGAAAAATGATCAAAAAGCCGGCCACAAAGACGCCTGTTCCGAGAATGAAAACAGCCTCCGCCGCCCGGTTATACGCCAGCGGATACCGGGCGTTCAGCAAATGGATCAACATATGGGAAAAAACCTGATTTCCCCCCAAGGTAAAACCTTTTGGCCGGTTTCCCAATGCCCACCAACCATCAACCACTCAACCACCATCTTTCTTATTCGCTCGGGCGGCCGAACATTGCTCCATGAATCCATCGCTTTCACTTCTTGCAGGTCTGCCCAATGGTTGGTAATGCCAAATTGGGTGGCGATGTCCGCCAGGATTTTGATCGATACCGCTGTTTTTTCCGCCCCGGCGATCTGAAGGCTACCTACCCGTTTGGCGCCGAGCGACTCGCACAACTCGGCCTCCAGCGCCTCAATAGCGCGGTAGGATTCCTGTACCAGGGGAATGGTATCCGTTTTGGCGCGCACCTGCGTTAGTAAGGAAGCCGCCCAGGAGGCGGCCCCGCCGCCGATCGTCCCTTTGTCGAACAAAGCGACTTTGCCTATCTGCTGTTTCGAAAGGTAATACGCGGTAGCCGCCCCGATCGTACCCCCGTAATAACGATCACGTCGAACATGGTTTTCGTTTGTTGGGGTGAAAATACCCGCTAAAGGTACGGATTGGACGGGCAGGGCAAGGTTAAATATGCTTAACGTTGGGGGTTCACCGCACCGCCTTAAACGCAAAATACCCATTCCCCTCCCTTAACACCCTTCGTCTTGCTCTTTCTCTACCGCTTTTTTCTTGGGAATGACCGTTTTTTTGGCGGGTGCGGCGGGCGCTGGAGCCGCCTTGGCGGCAGACAGCAATTTCGACTGTTCGCTTTCAAAAACTTTTTTGTAATCGAATCGGGGCCGCTCGGCGATATAGGCGGAATCGGGAAAATTCGTAAACAGCGCGTATCCACCCTGGAGGGTTTTGAAGTTGTCAAAACCGGCCTGCAGGAGCGTCAGCCAGGGGCCGTTGGCGTCGGATGGGTCGTCTCCGTAAAGGATATTGGTGGTGGAAGCGTCTTTGAATAGGGCTGCGTATTCGGGCGCCATCAGGGAATTCAGCGGAATATTCACTGCGCCGTCGATATGCCCCTGAATATAGGCCGCCGGGTCTCGTAAATCGATAAACCGGTAGCGGGCGCTTTTCTCGGCAAGGATGTTCCGGGCATCCTGGGCGCTGATCGTTGCCTCGGTTTTTCCAAGGAGTTCGAGCGTTTCAGCGGCCGGCTGTTTTAATGGCATCGATTGGGGGCGGGAGGTCCAGAGTCCGATCCCGATGACTACGACAAAAAGGAAAGCGATGATCGCTAACCAGAACGTTTTTTTGGATTCTTTCATGACGGAACTGAATTTAAAGGCGCCTGTATTCGATCAACATCCTTCTTCTTCCTCTTGCTGGGCTACAGGTTTTTTGGGAAGCACCTTGATTTCCCGTTTCGCGGGAGCAGCAGGCTCCAGATCGCCCAGCGCGGAGGGGTCGATAGGCCGGCTTCCCCCCAGAAAATAAGTACGGGCTGCCTGTCGAAACTGGTACCGCTCGTGCGCTTCCCTGGGTGCGGTGGGGCTGGGTTCGGCGGCCAGGAAAAAATCGTTGATCCATTGGTTGAGTCCGCCTTTCAGAATATGGATGCTTTTGGCGCCGCTTCGTTTTTTGAGCATCCAGGCCTGTTCGGCTTTAAGGTCGTCGTCGGAGTAGAAAATAATGTCCAGGTAATCTCTGTCGAGTATCTCGGACGATTCCTCCTCCAGCAGGTTTTCCAGCGGGATGTTGATCGCGTTGGGCAAAGCGAAAGCGGCAAAGGCTTCCGGTGTCCGCACATCGACCAACAAAAATACGGGGTCTTTGGAGATGATTTTGCCGGCCACCAGATCTCCGCTGACGAACCGTGTCTCGTCTGTCAGCTCTAGAATCAACTGCTCGGCAGACAATTCCTTGCGGTTGTTTTTTTCGGGCAAAAGAGCCAACCCCAACCCAAGCAGCAATAAAATAGATCCTGCCGCGATATAGTTTAGATTTTGCATTCTAGTAATTCTTTGTCAAAGAAGAAGGTAATAGGGTAAAAATTTGGCCCCATTCTCATTCTCCCTCCTTCGGAGGGGGTTAGAGGGAGGCCTTAACGCTGGCTAGTTGTTCCGGAAGAAGGTACTTATTTTCTAACTAATAATCCACCGGCTTTACCCGTTTTTGAATCCAGGCAGTGACTATAAAAGCAACTAGGGCGAAGGCTGCAAACAAAAAGGCGAACAACCCCGAAGAGATGCCAAGGACTTCGTTTACTCTAAGGTTCCCCATCGCGTTGCTTAGGTACAGCTTCTCAAAGAAAGGATACGCTTCGGAAAACAGGAAGATACCGAGGTAAAGACCGACTACATTCGCCAGTGCGTCCAGTTTGCCAATACCGACGGCGCACAGTCCGGTGCCCGGGCAGAAGCCGCCCATGATAAACCCCAGCCCCATGATCAGACCGCCCACAATGGCGGCCCAGAGGTACATGGGCGGAAAGTAGACCATACTCAGGTCGATCCAGCCCATATAGTTAAAATACAGGAGGCCGATCATCGCCGTAACGGTGGCCGTGAAGAACACCCGGAGCACGGTGAAATCGTAGCCGTAGAAAAGACCGACTATTTTCCGGGAAGAAGAAAATCCGGAGGATTCCAGGATCATTCCGAAGAAGGCGCCGGTAACAAATGCGATGACATAGGACCAGCCGTCGTCAATAATGCCTTGAGGGATTAGCGGACCCATTGTTGATGATTTATCGTTGGTGAGTTAAATCCATAGTTTTCTGAAAAACCAGGCGAACAGGTAAGCCGTTCCGAATATGCACAGCATGGTGATGAAGCCTGACAACCCCAATGCGGCAGAGCCGCTGAGGGCTGTTCCGCTCGTGCAACCCCGGGCAAGCTGGGAGCCGATCCCGAATAGTACGCCTCCCATACCAGCGAAAAGGATTCGCGTGCGGATGGAGATGTTTGGCGAATGTTCGGTTTTCCACTTCAGGCGGCCGGCCAGAGCCCCGGAAATGAAACTGCCGGCCAGAATGCCCAGTACTTCAAAGACCAGCCAGCTGTTCAGCGGGTTTTCGCCGTCGGTGAGCAACTTGGCAATGTATTCCGATTCTTTGGCGTGTTCGGGAGCGATCTCGTTCACGGTAGCCGCAACGGAGTCCTTGATAGCGCCGCTTGCTCCAAGCCCTCTTCCATTGATGTAAAACGTGGCCAGCAGCAACAAACCCAATAAGACGCCGCCCAGATACGAATTGATGTACGATTTGCTTTTGTCCATATTTATTAAGTTTTCGGCCTGCGCGGCCTTATGCGGGTTGTTTTTGTTCCATTATTTCCCGAAGCAAGAGGTTTTGTGCATTTAGGTGGGGCTACTCCTTCAGGAGGCTGGGAGGAGTGCGATGGCATGCACGAAACCAGCCACCGTAAAGGTTTTCATCAATACAAATACCGCGTTACCTGCCCTGCTTCGACCATGATCAGGCGGAACACCAGTCCGCCGATCAGCACGCACAGCGCGGGCACGGCGACGGGAATCTTCTTGCCCCGAAGTTCCAGAATTTCCAGAATGGCAGGGAAAATCAAACCCAGGCCGACAACGAACACCCAAAAGCTCGAAGTGAACTCGCCGCCGAGGAACAGTTTTGCCGCCTCGATATTCACTTCGGAACCGGCCAAAAAGCCCATGAAAAGGTGGACGATGAAAAACAGCTCGATAGCGATCAGCAGCAGGTCCAGTTGTCGAAACAGATTTTGTTCGTGGTGGTCTTTCGACATCCACATAATCGTTGCAGCGCCCGTCGACAACCCCGATACCAGGAATAACGGACCCAGTAGCGCCGTGTTCCACAACGGCCGTGCGTTAAAGGCCGAAAGCAAAATGCCGGTATAAATGCCCAAAATCACCGATAATACGACTATTACCCAGGCGATACCCACCCGGTGGGTGGTCACCCAGGCTTCAAACCGGTTTAAAAATCCATATTTCCAGTCCCAGTTGGGTAGTAATTCCTTCAGATAGCTCGCCATCCAGACAAAAGACAACGGCGTAATGGCCATCAGGGTCCAGGCGCCCCACGACATGGGGGACTCCAGGCGGATCGTAGTGTACAGCCGCCAGAAATAGGTTTTGTGCTTTAAATCGATAAACAAGGCCAGCAAACCGATCACCAATGCCGACGGAGCCAGAAATGTAGCCCATTTTACCGCAGTGGGCAGCTCTTTCTCTCTCCCGAGAATGGTAAACAGGCTCGAGAAGAATAAAATGCCTGCTGCCAAGCCTCCCAAGAAGAGATACAAACCGATGGGCCAGTGCCATATGTTCAGGTTGGGATCAATATGCGGGATGTTCCGGCCGCTAACAAACAGTTCCTCTTTCATTTTCTTGCGATCTACCTTTATATGAAAATATGATCATAAAAAAAGAAAGAATGGCGATCTGAATTGACGACTTTTGTCAGTACAAGGATTGATTCAAATCATTGGGCGGGCTTATGCTATGGATTATACGCCGCCGCTCAGGAGCGGTGACCAGAGGCTAAAAACAAAAAAGGCCCGGATTTTCTCCGAGCCTCATTTTGTAGACCCACAAGGATTCGAACCTTGACGAACAGAACCAAAATCTGGTGTGCTACCGTTACACTATGGGTCTAACTGCCTTTCGGCAAACCCTTTTTAAAAAGGTGCGACAAAAATAAGGTTGTTCATCTAATCGCGCAAGGGGCAAAAGCGTTTTTTTTGAGGGATTAGGGATTAGGAAGCAATTTTACGCTCCCTGCTCCCTTTTTCCTGCTCTCTTTTCTCACGCAACCCGTTGCTCCATCCTTTCACGAAAATCCCAGTAAAACGCGTCGTCGTTGAGCAAATCGTAGAGGGTTTCGTGGTATTCGGGGAATTCGGGGAGGTTGTTGTGGTGGGCGCCGGGGATGGTGAACAGGCGGCTGGTTTGGGGGATGAGTTGGTGGAGCATTTTGCCCTGCCGGTAAGAGATGAGGCGGTCGCGGTCGCCGTGCAGAATAAAGACGGGGCAGGTAGTTTTCTTCAGGAAGCGGTCGGTGCGCATCTGGTAACGCAGCAAGTATTTGAGGGGAAGGATAAAGCCGTAGCGGCGGATTTGGTATAGAAAACTGTAGTATGGCGCGTCGAGGATCAGCATTTTGGGGTTGTTCCAGGAGGCGATCCGGGCGGCGATGCCGCTGCCCAGGGAGCGTCCGTAAATAACGATCTTGTCTTCGGGGTAGCGCTGGGCTACCCATTTATAGATGCTTTGCGCATCGTTGTACAGGATTGTTTCGCTGCGCCGGCCCTTGCTTTTGCCAAAACCACGGTAGTCGAACAGGAAAAAATCATACCCTTTACTGACAAAGTCCTTGGCGAATTTGCCCCAGCCTTTTAAGCTGCGGGAATTGCCTTTGAAATAGAACACCACGCCCCGGGAGTTAGGCACCTTGAATAAAAGCGCATTGATTTGCCCACCATCTTCCATGTCGAAGTTGATCTCTTCAAACGGGAATGGGTAGCGGTACACAAACTGGTGAGGAAGCACCTCCGGACGAAAAAAGAAATAGTGCTGGAAAAAGTAAAAAACCAGGCATATTCCTGCGTAAACAAGCAGAATAAATACCGGAATAACCATCCATGGCGCCAAAGCGAGCAGAAGCATAGGGCAACTTTAGGTGAACGGGCCAGGGAAAAGATCGGAATTTTTTTGAAATCGCCCCTTTTCTACCCTTCTTTTTTTACTCGCTGCCGGCGATAAAGCCTGGCGCCCGCATATAACAACTGTCCAAACAGCAATAGCCCCAGGAAGGCTAGCACAACATCCAGCGTGTTGCGGAATACCGCAAGCAAAACAATAGCTACGAGGAACAGAGTAGGCACTTCGTTTAGCAAACGAAACTGGAATGAGGTGTATGGAATACTTCCCGACCCCAGGCGCCGGATCAGCCCTCCGCTCCAAAAGTGGTAGACCGTCAACCCGAGCAAAAGCGCCAGCTTCGGATACATCCAGTTTCCGTTGGCAGCAAGCCACATCCATCCGTAATGCCCAAGCATTCCCAACCCGAACATCCAGGTAATTACCATCGCCGGCGTACAGATGATGCGGTATACCCGCCGTTCCATAAGGGCATACTGGGCAGTTAGGATACCCCGCTCCGGCTCAGGTTTTAAAGCCGACTCAACATGGTAAACAAACATCCGTACCAGGTAAAACAACCCCGCAAACCAGGCCACAAAACCAATGATGTGAAACGCTTTAAAGAGCAGCAGCATGGGAATTTTTTTAACTTAATAATGCCATAAACCAGGTTGGGAGAGGATGTAAAGGATGTAAAGGATGTTAAGGATGCAGAGGATGCAGTTTCTTCGCTACCCCGCAACTTCGCAACCCCGTAACTTAACAGTGACTCGCATCACCATTTTCACTTTAGCCAAGGATTAATTTTGCTCTTGCAAAACTAACTTTCGCGCCTGTGTGTTGGGCAGAAGAGAGCAAAATTTACGCAAAGATGACGGGATTCGATTTTCAAAAAGACGTGCTGGACAGGAGCTACGAAGTGCCTGTACTGGTGGATTTCTGGGCGCCCTGGTGCGGCCCTTGCCGGGTTTTGGGACCTGTGTTGGAAGAGCTGGCCAAAGAACAAACCGGGAGATGGGACTTGGTGAAGATCAATACGGAAGAAGAAGAGGAATTGGCTTACCGCTATCAGATCCGGAGTATTCCAAATGTCAAATTGTTTTCCAGAGGAGAAGCGATTGCTGAATTTGCAGGCGCTTTGCCCAAAGCGCATATCATTAAATGGTTGGATGAGCACGTGCCGGATGATCGGAAGAATGCATACCAGGATATTCTGCAACGCGTCCTCAGCGGCGACGCTCAGGCTGTAAGTGAGTTGGAAGCATATGTCGAACAAAATCCTGGACTAATCGAAGCAAGGCTCATTTTAGCTCAGCATTGGGCGTTTCGGGAGCCCGCGAAAGCAGAGGCGCTGGCAGCGACAATCCAGCCTGGCGATCCAATGTATGAGGCAGCCGCCGACGTGCGTGCGATTGCCCGTTTTCTGCACGCCGAATTTGACCCTGCCCATCCCGCCGGCGCACTTTTAGCCCAGGCCAAAGGAGCGACCCAAGAGGGAGATACCGAATCTGCTATTCAGAAAATTATCGAAGCGGCCAGCTTAAATAAAGAATATCTGGATGAAATGCCCCGCAAAACCGCGATCGCGTTCTTCCGTACCTGGGGCCCGCAGCACCCGCTCACAAAAAATTATCGGTGGCGGTTTGATATGGCTATGTATTAGACGTTAGACGTTAGACTTTAGACGTTAGATGCCAGAGTGGGGAATTAGCGCCACGACCTGGCGTCAAACCTCTAACCTCTAACGTCTAACGTCTAACGTCTAACGTCTAAAGTCTAAAGTCTAAAGTCTAGCGTCTAACGTCTAACGTCTAACGTCTAACGTCTAACGTCTATTCACGCCGGAAGATTGACCAGCTTTTGCCGGTCTTTGATCGTGATAGACCCTTCGACTATATCGATGTAGCCGTCGGCTTTGAATTCGGTTAGCATTCGGATAACGCTTTCCTTGGCGGTGCCAACGATGCGGGCGAGGTCGTCGCGAAGGATATTGATCTCGTTTTTGCCTTCTTTCTCGCTTAGGTAAAGGACGGCGTCGGCGACGCGTTTGCGGACGGAGTTGTAGGCGAGTTGGAGGAGTTGTTCTTCTTTTTCGGCGATATCGTTGGCCAGCATACGGATGAGTTGGGAGGAGACGTCACGGTTGCCATAGAGCAGAGCGGCGAAGTCGTCCTTAGGGATGAGGCTTAGTTCGGCTTCTTCCAGGGCGGCGGCGGATTCTGTGTAAGGGGTATCCTTGATCAGGTCGACGTAGCCAAGAAAGTCGCCTTCCTTAAGGATGTCGATGATGTACTCTTTGCCGCTTTCGTTGGTTTTAAAAATTTTGATTTTCCCGGTTTTGATAAAATACAGGTATCTGGGGTAATCGCCCTCCTCGTAGACATTTTCCCGTTTCTTGAAGTGCTTGGTTTTGCGTTGTTCGGAGAGTTTTTTGAGCTCTTCGTACCCGCGTACCTCATTAATGAAGGCGCTCAGCCCCTGTTCGGTTCGATCGAAATGTTTGCGTACCTGATCGCTTTTCCTCAGCCGGGTTTCGACGACGGCGAGGAGCTCGTCTTTGTAAAAGGGCTTGGTGATGTAGTCGTCAGCGCCCAGGTTCATTCCGCGCCGGAAGTCGGCTTTTTCCGCTTTGGCCGTAAGGAAAATGAAAGGAATGGAAGCGGTATCCGTTTTTTTGCTAAGGATGTTCAGCACGCCAAACCCATCGAGGCGGGGCATCATCACGTCGCAGATGATGAGATCGGGTTTCTCCCGGGAAGCCAGTTCAACGCCCAGGGTTCCATCTTCCGCCTGAAGTACTTCGTAATCGGACAGTTCCAGGATTTCAGCGAGGTTTTCCCGCACTTCCAAATTGTCTTCGATGACGAGGATTTTCTTTCGGTTCATAAGGGCTCGTAGATTAGATCGTTATATTTACAAACAAAGGGTTCCACGGCCGAAGGCCGGTTCAGGAAGAAGGGCTTTCAGCTTCTACCAGCGGAATTTGCACATAAAAGGTAGTCCCTTCTCCCAGTTTGCTTTCAAAGGTAATGTTTCCCTGCATTAATTCCAGATAGCGCTTTACGATATTCAATCCCAAGCCTGTTCCCTGAATGTTTTCCACATTATGAGCACGGAAAAAACGAGTAAAAAGATGTTGCTGCTCTTCTTCGGGAATGCCGATTCCTTCGTCCCGGACCGTGAGCGTCATTTCGTGATCCTTCAGGTGCATTTGGCAATAAACCGATTTGCCGTTGGGCGAGTATTTGATGGCGTTGGACAGGAGGTTGAAAAGAACGTTTTTCAACAATTTTTTGTCAACGTATACCACGGCGCCTTCTGGCGCCGGAGTGAAGTTCAGTGCCTGACCGGGTCGGAGCAGCCCCTGGATATCTTCTGCAATCTCAAGGCAGAATGCCCGAAGGTCGCAGTGGACGGGCTGGCACTGAACTTTGCCTTCTTCCAATTTGCTTAATGATAGAAAGTCGTTGAGGATGCTGGTGAGGTTACTGACGGCCGACTTAATGCGGGCTGTATGTCGCAAGCGCTTTTCCTGTTGGTCTTGGCTGAGGTAAGCTTCGATCAGATCGGCGGAAGACAGGATCGTACTCAGCGGCGTGCGAAACTCATGGGAAGCCATAGCCACGAACCTGGATTTGAGTATGTTAAGTTCTTTTTCTCTTTCGTAGAGATCGCGAAGTTCCGCTTCGCTTTGTCGAAGGGCTTCTTCAATAGATTTGCGCTCCTGAATCTCAAATTCAAGTTTTTGGTTGATATTTAAAAGCTGGTTGACGGCGGCTGCCAACTCTTCGGTTCGCTGCTCAACCCGGAGTTCGAGTTCGGCATTCATTTGCCGGATGCGTTCTTCTGCCGCGCGTTGTTCAGAGATATCAATTCCTGAACTCAGGACGGCCATAGGGTTGCCATCAGGGTCTGTCAGTAGGGTATTTCGAAAAGCGATCAGGCGGTGTTGCCCGTCTTTGGTGACGATGGGGTTTTCAAAATAGTCGAGATTGATTTTTTCTCCGGACATCATTCGGTCGAAAACAAAGCGAAGTTTATCCCGCGCCGCGGCGTCGATGCACAGATCAAACCAGTCTTTGCCCAATAATGCTTCTTCGGAGTACCCCAGGATTTCCGAACCTTTATTATTAACCAATGCAATCTGGTGGCGCCGATCAATCACCACAATCAGGGTGTTGGCAACGTCGAGGTATTGCTGAGCCCGTTCTTTTTCTTCCTGTAGGGCTTTTTCCGTTCGTTTTTGCTCAGTAAGGTCTTGGAGAATGCCGGTGAAAATCCGGCGGTCATGGAGCTGAACTTCGCTAATGCTTAACCGGCAAGGAAAGATGAGCCCGTCTTTTCGAATCGCTTCAACTTCACGTCCGATGCCGATGATTTTCCGGATTCCTGTTGTGAGGTAGTTTTTAATATAGGCGTCGTGGCCTTCCTTGTGCGGGCTGGGCATAAGCATGGCGACGTTCCGTCCGACCATTTCCTGAATGGCATAACCAAACATCTGAGCGGCGGATTGATTTACCAACTCCATTTTCCCTGACTCGTCAATCAGGACAATGGCGTCCGTAGCTGTTTGAATGACGGCTTCAAACCGGAGCGTGGCGTCTGAATAGGCTGTGCGATGTTGATCGTGCGGGTCCAAAGAAGTATTTTTTTCAATCGAAAGTTAATATAAACGGAATTTATAAAAAGTCAATGCGAAGGGATGACAAAAATCATCACTGGCATGGTGTTAATCCGCGATTTTGCGTACAATATGCCAAGCCTTTTTTTTAACACGACGGTGGTGGTGTCTACTGCTACGCTTGGGGCGTGGCAAAGTTGCGGTTTATTTTAAGGAAATCCACCATGGTTACAAAGGAAAACTATAGTATGGCGCATAGGCTGGAGTTGCTGGGGATTGGGGCTTCCAAGGACAGGGAGCTCAAGATCAATCTTCTGGAGGCGCTCCGGCAGCTTTCCAAAGATATCCCCGTGGAGGAGGTGCGTGAGATCGACCGCCTGCTGGCTTATGGCATCTCCGGGATTCCCGCCCTGATCGTCGACGGAAGAGTTGTTTTCCAAAAAGTGGTCCCAACAGTAGACGATCTAAGGTTGGTATTGAACATACTTTTAAGCGACCGCTCCCCAAGCATGAAGGTCCAAAACATTGTAGTGCCCACCGATTTTTCGGCAACGGCAGAAAATGCCTTCCATTATGCGATGGATCTCGCCAGGGTGCTTGGGGCCAAAGTGCGTCTGGTTCATATTCACCAGGCAAAAGCCGACCTGGGTACGTCGGTGCTGGTAGAGGGGCAGAGCGAGGAATTGCATTACAAGCAGGAACTTCTGGAGTCTATGTCGCAATCGGCCGCCGCGTTAAACGGGGTTGCGATCCCGGAAGTTTTCCCCGAAATGATCAGCGGCACGGTGGTTGACGAACTCCGCGCGATCTCCCGCCACAAAGATACGGATTTGATCGTCATGGGGACTACCGGGGATACCCGGTTTCTGGGAAGGTGGCTGGGAAGTATTTCTTCGGAGGTAGCGCGCAAAGCTTATTGCCCCGTGCTTTTAGTGCCCCGGAATACCAAATTTAAAAAAATCAACGAAGTGGTGTACGCCTGCAATTACCACCCTTCGGAGGAGAAGGTCCTAAATAAAATTATTCATTTTGCTGCCCAAACCCAGGCATCTCTTCACTTGGTGCATGTTCATACAGGGAAAACGCCCCTGCCTTATGAGGGGCATAAAATACCCGTTGGTCCCGCTCCGGAAGAAGGCGGGGTGGAATTGAAGCTTACCCAGGTTTCTCATCACGATGTCCTTGACGGCCTGTCCGGCTATGCCCGGGAAAATAGCGCAGGTATAATGGTCATGGGAACTACGCACCGTCCTTTCCTGGAGGATCTGTTTCGGCGAAACCTCACCCGCCAGATGGCCATCAATACGTCTATTCCACTCATGATCATGCATTTTGACGACTGACCTTTTGGGTTGCCTCTTTTTCCTCTTTTACAGCGATAAAAATCTCTGTACCTGGTGATCATTGTCATCCCATTCTACAATGAGGATCGTTAGATTTGAGTAAAATAGTTGATTTTCAATCAATAAGAAGATTGAAGAGGAGGAATTATGAAAATGATCTTCATAGGTTTGGCGTCGGTGTGGTTTCTTTCTTTTGTCCCATTTTCTCCGCCAGCGCACCAGGACCTGATCAAAGCGATGACGCAGTTTGATCAAGGGTATATTCCCATCTGGTATTATGTTCATTCTGGCGATATGATCAGGGCTAAGAAAGCGGTTTTCTATCTCGAGTTCCAATGGCAGCGTTTCCAAACTGCATGGAACAGCCAAACGATAGCCAGCCCGGAATCCGGCTTGGCGCTTCAACGCGTTTCGGTCCGGCTTTCGGAAGCTTACCTGGCGATAGACCACAACGACCCGGCGAATGCAAAACGGTCCCTGGAACGCGCACAAAAGGAACTGCGCCAATTGCGGGAAACGCATGGACTCTCCTACTTTCTTGACCCTTGGTATTCGCTTGAAGGCGATTTATCGGACGTATTAGCTACGCTTAATGACCGGCAACTGAAGTTAATGGAATGGGAAGAGGTGGAGGAAATGGCATTAGGGTGTTCCAATTCCTGGAATGCCATTAATAATTCGCCAACAGATTGCAGTTTGCTGGGCTGGGACGAAGCGGAGCATTCTGCTTTGGTCAAAACGAAGAAGACCATCACACAAAAGATGGCATCCCTCCAAAAGGCCCTCCACTCCGGCGGTCAAGACGAGGCTGCCAAGGCTGCCCAAGCAGCATACGAAGCCTTTTTATCCGGGTTGAAACTTTTTGGAAACTTTTCTGTGACTTCCCCCGGCTATGCCGCGCGGGATACGAATGCATCACCTGCTAAAATCCGGGCCCTATGAATCCAAACCGACCCATCCGGGAGATCATGACAACCGATCTGGTAACCGTCTTCCCCGAAGCCAATGCCAAAGCGATAAAAGCAATATTCGACCGCCACGATTTTCACCACCTGCCTGTAGTGGAAAAGGGCGACCGCCTCGTTGGAATTATCAGTAAAACCGATTTTTTCAAGCTTTCATACGTTTTGTCCCTTAGAACCACCGGGCGTACCTGGACAGAGAACGAATACCAGGCGCTTTGCGCCAAAGACCTGATGACGAAATACCCCTTGAGCCTGGATCCGGAGGATACTATTGGGCTCGCTGCCGATATCTTTCTGGCCAATAAATTTCACGCGCTGCCTATCCTGGAAGATGAGCGGTTAGTTGGGCTGATCACCACCCACGACCTGCTTCTGTTTAGCTACAACTCGCCGATCCCGGAAGCGGAAGGCGACGAAGGATATTTATAATAGCGGGATCAGCGTCTGGCCAAACGTATTTTTTTAGCCTTAAACAGCCTTACCATGATGCATAAAGGGGAAAAAATCGAAAACGTCATGACGACCGAAGTGATTTCCCTGGCGCCCGATGACGTTATGGAAAAAGTCAGGGACATTTTTGATCACTACAGCATTCATCATATTCCTGTGGTAGACAGCTACAGGAAAGTGGTGGGCATCATCAGCCGGGAGGACTACTACAAAATACTTCATGGGTTTTCTTTGTTTAAAGCCCAGCAAAGCGAGGTGTATAATAATGCCATCCTGCGTTCGTTATTGGTCGGCGAAGTGATGACACGCCAGGTCGCTCGCCTGAGCCCTGAGGATTCCCTTCAGGTGGCAGCGGACTATTTCAGGGAAAACATGTTCCATGCCATTCCTATCGTGGATGAAAACGACCGGCTGGTGGGTATCCTTACTACTTACGACCTGATCAACTATGCCTTCCGCGAAGAGGCCATTGATACTTCCCCCCGGTAGGGATAGGGATTGCTAATCCAGGCAATCTTTAGTACCTTTGCCCCATGTTAACGTTGGCTCGCTTTGGACATGCGGCGCTTGCAGCGCTTTTGCTGCTGAGTTCTGCCGGCATTACGCTGAACAAGCACTTCTGCCGGGGAGAACTGCGTTCCCAAGCCCTTTTCGTTCAACCGCCTTCCTGTCATGCCCAGGCTAATCCTGGCCGCCCCGCTTGTCCTTATCACGAAGACATGGCTTCTCCGGCAGAAGACGCCGGCAATGGGTGTTGCGATGACCGCTCCATTATACTAAAGCAGGATGGCCCTCAGCAAGTCCAGACTTTTGACTGGAAGCTTTCCTTACCTGTTTTACCTGCCTTGTTGGCAATCCCCCCAACAGCGTTGCTTTTCAAAGCGCGTGTCGCGGTTATTTCCGGGTTGCGTTGGGCGTTCGACCTTCCACCCCCCAAAGTTGCCTTTCGCATTTTGTTTCAGGTTTTCCGAATTTGATCTTTTTCCTGGGCTGTCTAAAAAGATGAGCTTTGCCGACGGCTGCCTAATGTGTTTTATTTTTTTAGTTGTTAAAAAAATAAAATAACATTTCGCGCCGGAGCAAGAAGCGGTCTTTTTAGACGGTGTAGGGGAATTGCTATGCTGCTGGAATCGCCCCTGGGCATCCTTGCGGCGCCTTCCCGGCTGTTCTCCGTCTCTCCCTTTTTCCTTAAAGGCAAATCCGGAAAATTCATGCTGAACCAGCTTATTCATTTTTTTCTGCATAATAAGTTCCTGACCTATATTCTGCTCCTGATCCTGGCAGGTTGGGGATTAACGACGGCGCCGTTTGATTTTCACATACCCTGGATGCCCCGCAACCCGGTTCCGGTTGACGCCATTCCGGATATCGGCGAAAACCAGCAAATTGTGTTCACCGAATGGCCGGGACGGTCTCCTCAGGATGTAGAAAACCAGATCACCTATCCGCTTACTGCCGCTTTGCTCGGGTTGCCAGGAGTCAAAGACATCCGGTCGACGTCCATGTTTGGTTTTTCCAGCATTTATGTGATTTTTGAAGACCAGGTTGAATTCTATTGGAGCAGATCCCGCATTTTGGAAAAACTCAATGCGCTCCCACAGGGGCTCTTACCAGAAGGCGTTCAGCCCACCCTTGGCCCCGATGCGACCGCCCTGGGACAGATTTTCTGGTATACCCTGGAGGGCCGCGATTCAAAGGGCAACCCGGCCGGGGGCTGGAACCCTCAGGAGTTGCGCTCCATACAGGACTTCTACGTGCGATATGGGTTAAACTCCGCATCCGGCGTTGCAGAGGTGGCTTCGGTGGGGGGATTCGTCAAAGAATACCAGGTAGACGCCAACCCCGACGCCATGCGGGCTGCCGGTGTAACCCTGGAGGACATCCTCGATGCGGTAAAAAAGTCAAATATCGACATAGGAGCCCAAACTATGGAGATCAATCTGGTAGAGTATTATGTGCGCGGGCTGGGTTATATTCAAAAAGCAGAGGATATAGAGGAAACCGTCGTCAAAGTCCGCAATAATATCCCTGTCCGGGTAGCTGACGTTGCCCGGGTGAGCCTGGGCCCAGCCGAACGCCGGGGCGTCCTCGATAAGGCCGGGGCAGATGCCGTCGGCGGGGTGGTAGTCGCCCGTTTTGGCGCCAACCCTCTGGAAGTTATCGATGCGGTAAAGGCCAAAATCCGGGAGATCGAACCGGGCCTGCCTTCCCGGATATTGGAAGACGGAACGGTCTCCAGAGTGCGTATTGTCCCTTTTTACGACCGCACCCAACTGATACGGGAAACGATCGGTACCCTATACAGTAACCTGATTCAGGAGATCCTGGTGACGACCATCGTGGTAATCATTTTATTGTTCAATCTCCGCGCTTCATTGGTGGTATCGGGGTTGTTGCCTGTCGCGGTGCTGATCACCTTTATTGTTATGAAATATGCGGGGGTCGATGCCAATGTCGTTGCATTGGCAGGTATCGCTATTGCGATCGGCACCATGGTCGATGTGGGCATCGTTTTGTCAGAGAGTATCGTCCACAGGATGGAGCGCCGCCCCCCGGAAGAGGATCTGTTTACCACGGTATTCAAAGGAGCAGCGGAAGTCGCTTCTGCTATTGTGGCGGCAGTGATGACCACTATTGTGAGTTTTCTGCCGGTTTTTGCCCTGGAGGGCCCGGAAGGAAAGCTGTTTAGGCCGCTCGCCTTTACCAAGACGTTTGCCCTGGGAGCAGCTATTTTTCTCGCTTTGGTAGCGCTTCCTGCCCTGGCCCATTCGGTATTTTCGGTAAGGTCCCCTCGCCGGCTCTGGCGCCTGACGGGTAACGTCCTGCTGATAGGCGCCGGAATCTATCTGGGGATCGAAGGGAACCAAACCTCCGGATGGATCTTGGGATTGGTGGGTTTGGGAGGATTTCTTATTGCAGCCGCCAGTCCTTACCTCACAGAAACACAACGCTGGAAAGCAGGCATCGGCAAAAATCTGCTGTTCGCTGCGCTTACCGCGTTGCTGATCACCAGGATGTGGATGCCCATGGGAGTTGACCAAAGCCTGTTTTTTAACTTCCTGTTTGTTCTTTTGGTATTGGGGGGGTTATTGGGGTTCCTGTTTATGATGACCCGAATATATACGCCCGTATTGCGTTTCTTTTTAGCGAAAAAACTGCTCTTCCTTACGATTCCTGCAGGCATTGTAGCGGCAGGAATACTGATTTTCCGGAATACCGGGCGGGAATTTTTGCCCTCATTGGATGAGGGGTCCTTTTTACTTATGCCGACCTCTATGCCGCATTCTGGAATACAGGAGAATGTTAAGAACCTGCGCCTGCTGGACATGGCGGTTCAGGGTATTCCGGAAGTGGATCTGGTAGTCGGTAAACTGGGTAGGGCGGAGAGCGCGCTGGATCCGGCGCCGATCAACATGTTTGAGAATGTGATAATCTACAAACCAGAGTACCTAACCGGTGCGGACGGCCGCCGGTTGCGTTTTCGGGTAGATCGGCAGGGGAACTATTTGCGCGACTCTACCGGGCAGTTGATCGAAGACCCGCGTGGGCAGTATTTTCGTCAGTGGAGGGATCATATCCGTTCCCCGGACGATATCTGGCAGGAAATCACCCGGGTGACCCGCTTGCCGGGAGTTACGTCCGCACCAAAACTTCAGCCTATCGAAACGCGGCTGATCATGCTCCAAACCGGCATGCGGGCGCCTATGGGGGTGAAAGTCCAGGGCCCCGACCTGAAAACCATAGAGGATTTTGGGCTGAAACTAGAGCCGCTGATCCGGGAGGTCGAAGGAGTAAAAGATGCTGCCGTTTTTGCAGAACGCATTGAGGGAAAGCCTTATCTGGAGGTGGACATCAATCGCAAAGCGATTGCCCGTCATGGATTGACCATTCAGGAGGTGCAGGATTATATTCAGGCGGCAGTGGGCGGAATAGCGCTGACGCAAACGGTGGAAGGCCGGGAGCGCTACAACGTGCGGGTGCGTTACCCACGGGAATTACGGAACGACCCGGAATTGCTGAGCCGCATTTTCATTCCGTCGCGCAACGGACCAGGGCAGATTCCTCTGGGCGAACTCGCCGAAGTGCGATACGTTCGGGGAGCTCAAATGATAAAAAGCGAGGACGGCTTTCTGGTAGGGTATGTGTTGTTCGATAAGGAATCGGGCTATGCCGAGGTAGATGTTGTGGAGCGCGTACGCAACTATCTGGAAGAAAAAATAGAACAGGGAGATTTGGAAGTGCCCCACGGGGTGAGCTACCGGTTTGCGGGAAATTACGAACAACACAGCCGGGCGGCCAGGCGCCTGGCGATTCTGATCCCGCTCACCTTGGTGATCATCTTCATGATCCAGTACCTTGAATTCCGGTCTTTGCTGATCTCAGCTATGGTCTTTACCGGGGTTTTGGTAGCTTTTGCAGGCGGGTTTATCCTGATCTGGCTTTACGGCCAGCCGTGGTTTTTGAATACGCCCTTTTTTGGAGAGAACCTGCGCGATTTGTTCCAGGTACGCCCTATCAATTTGAGCGTTGCGGTGTGGGTTGGTTTTCTGGCGCTTTTTGGCATTGTTACCGACGATGGGGTGCTGATGGCCACCTTCCTGAGAAACCGGTTCAACGCGGCCGAACCCGGCTCGGTGGAGGAGGTCCGGCAGTTGGTCCTGGAAGGCGCGGCCAGGAGGATTCGTCCGGCCATGATGGTAACTGCCACCACGCTTCTGGGGTATTTGCCTATTCTGACAGCCCGGGGTAGGGGCGCCGACATCATGGCGCCTATGGCTATTCCGGCATTTGGGGGCTTGCTGATAGAAATTATTTCGGTGTTCATCGTACCAGTGTTGTTCTGCATTTGGCAGGAAAGCCGCTGGAAGCGCAAAAAATCCATAGCATGAAAATCCGGTCGGTTTTGTTGATCGTTTCGGTACTACTGGGGGCAAACAGGCTTTTTGCCCAGCCTTTGGACAGCCTGCTGCAGGCCATTCCACTGCAAAACCCCGGACTGAAAGGAAAATACCAGAAATACGAGGCTTTAATGGAACGCCCTGCTCAGGCCGGCCAATGGCCCGAACCGGAATTGGGCCTGACGTTCATCGCGTTCCCTTTGCCCAACGCTTCTCCGCTCCCCACTGCTTCCCTGGGCGTAATGCAGGCCCTTCCCTGGAAAGGCGAACGAGCCAACAAGGCCAATGCCGCCCTTGCTGAAGCCAGGGCAGCTTACGAAGAAGCCGAAATGGGTGCGCTCGACCTTCGCGCCGAGCTGAAAACGGCGTACTGGAAGCTTTATGAACTGGAAGCGTCGGCCTCTGCTCTGGAGGAAAATCTGGAACTCTTGCGCTCGCTGGAGCGATTAGCGGTTGCCAGAATGGAACTTGGATCCGCAACCCTGACGGATGTCCTGGATGTTCAGTTGCGTATCCTTGAGATGGAACAGCAACAGAAGCAACTCCTTAACGCCAGGAGGGAGCCCCAGGCGCAAATCAACCAGATACTGAACCGGCCGCCTCACCAGCCGGTTGTTCCCAATATCATGGATCCGAAATTGGAGGACATACCCTGGAACATAGATTCTTTGCCCCACCGGATACGCCAAACCTATCCTGGGTTCGCGGCGCTGGATTATGAAAAGGAAGCCTCCCGGCAGCGCGAGGCGGTTAACCGGGTTAGCCGAAAGCCGGGATTGGCTGTGGGACTTGATTATGCCGTGATGCCTAAAGGGGAAGGAATTCACGCCGGCGACGGAAAGGATATGTGGATGCCCAGGCTGGGCTTGCGGTTGCCGCTTTTGCGCGAACCTTACGACGCCAAAGGGAAGGAGGAAAGACTCCTTCAATCCAGCCTGGATTACCAGGCGGACGAACTGGAAAATGCACTCGGCGCGGCAGTGGAACGGTCGCTTGCCCGTCTGGAAGATGCCAGGCTGCGGTACGAACTTGCTTCGATGCAAAAACCTGTCCTGGAAACGGCCATTCGCACGCTGGAAACAGCATTCAGCACAGACAGGTCGGCCCTACCGGATTTGCTGACGTATTACGAAAAGCGTGTGGCGCTTGCCATAATGGAAATTCAGGCGATAGCCTCCTGCCGGCAATCTCTGGCGGAAATCGAACGATGGATAGAGGAATAACTTCAAGGTAGCTTAACATGTGATAACTTATTTTAGTACTTGACCAATATGAAAAAAAGCGTTTTTACAATAGGCTCTGCCTTGTTGCTTCTTTTCGCAGGCATAGCTATCGGGTATTTGGTTTTTGGCGGCCAGGGGGAGTCCCGGACTATACATTCGGCGAAAAATGAGCCGAAGGGAGCAGCGACGGAATATACCTGCTCGATGCATCCCCAGATCCGGCAATCCGAACCGGGAATTTGCCCGCTTTGCGAAATGGACCTTACTCCGGTGGAGTCCGGAAACAACGATCAGGCGGCTTTGCTGGTAATGACCGACGAAGCCCTCCGGCTGGCCCAGATCCAAACGACAAGAATCGGAACCGGCGCAGGAGGCGAAAAACGGATTGCCCTTAGCGGAAAGATAATGGTCGATGAACGCCGTATAACGGTGCAACCCGCGCATATTCCCGGCCGAATTGAACACCTGTCGGTCGCCTTTACCGGAGAATGGGTCGATAAGGGCCAGCCTTTAGCTCGATTGTATTCACCGGTATTGGTTAATGCCCAGCGGGAGTTGTTGGAAGCTATCCGCCTCAAAGGCGGCAGTTCGGATCTGGCAGAGGCAGCCAGAAACCGGATCCGTTACTGGAAACTCCCCGAAGATTTTATCCGGAAGGTAGAACAAACAGGCCAGGTCCAAAAGGAAGTCGTGGTTAAGGCGGATCAATCGGGGGTCGTTTCTGCCCGGAAGGTGGCCCTGGGAGATTATGTAGAGGAAGGCATGCCGTTGTTCGAACTGGCCGATCTCCGTCGTGTCTGGGTGTTGCTGGAAGCTTATGAATCCGACTTGCCCCATATCCGGGTTGGCAATGCGGTGGAAATTACCGCTCCCGCAGCGCCGGGGAAATCGTTTAATGCCCGGATTGCTTTCATCGATCCTTTGCTGGATGCGGATTCGCGCACCGTAGCTGTTCGCGCCGAATTAGAAAATCCGGGCGGATTGTTCAAACCGGAAATGTTCGTTCAGGGAACGCTTAAGACCTTTGGGACCAGCAAAAGCGCGCTGGTCGTGCCAAAATCTGCCGTGTTGTGGACGGGCAAGCGTTCGGTCGTCTATGTGAAGGTTCCAAATACGGCTGTTCCTTCCTTTGAATTCAGGGAGGTGGAACTCGGGGATGCCGTCGCCAATGGCTATGTGGCGCTTTCGGGGTTAGAGGCAGGGGAGGAAGTGGTAACCGAAGGGGCATTTGTGATCGACGCCGCTGCTCAGCTCAACAACCAGGCCAGTATGATCAATCGAATGGTAAGCCGGGACGGGATGCAACAGGAAGCCATCCCGGATTTAAAAACACTAGCAGACAGAACCTTCGCCAGACAATGGGAGGAGGTAATCCGAAACTACCTTCTTTTAAAGGACGCTCTTGTAGCCACAAAACCCGCATTGGGGCAAAAAGCGGGGGAAACATTGCTGACGTCCTTGAACCAGGCGAATCCCTCAGGTAGCTCCCCCGAGCTCCAGGCTTTCTGGGCAAAACAGGTTGGTCCGATGAAGGCCCATACCCGGAATATTGCAGAAGCCAATGCCATAGAAACCCAGCGCAAACAATTTTTCTTCTTGTCTGAACTCCTGATCCGAAATGTCCAATCGCTGGGCTCGGGTGGCCAATCCTTGTTTTTGCAGCATTGCCCCATGGCGTTCAATAACCAGGGCGGGGATTGGGTCAGCGCCCAGGCTCAAATCATGAACCCCTATTTTGGCGACGAAATGCTTCATTGCGGCGTAGTAAAAGACTCTTTTTTGGTATTGAATTCAGCTATTTATTAATCCATTAAAAAAGTATGACGATGAAAACGATTTTTGCACTGCTTATTGCCGTTATTGGGCTCAGCGTTCCGGCCATGGCGCAGTCTGGCGGAAAAACGAGTGGCAAAGCGGCCAAAGGCATGACCACTGCCGAAGTAAAAGTGTACGGCAATTGCGGGATGTGCGAACGCCGGATCGAAAGCGCTTTAAGCGATCTGACGGGCGTGAACTCCGCAGAATGGGATTCTGCCACGGATATGCTGACGGTGCAGTTCGACAAAAAGAAAGTGAATCTCCAGCAGATCAAGGAAAAGGTAGCCTCGGTTGGTCACGATACCGATGACGTGCGGGCAAAGGACGAGGTCTACGACAAACTCCACGGATGCTGTAAATACGAACGGCCCGCGCCTTTGAAAGTAAATTAATCTGTTTTTTTCATTAAACACACCATTGATCATGAGGTTAAAGAAAGCTGCTTACGCACTGGCTCTTGGGACGTTCCTGGTATTAGGATCCTGTGCCGGCAAACACAATGGCCATGACCACAGCCACGACGCTAATGCTACAGAAAAGCAGGAAATGCCCGCAACAGAGGAAGATAAATCCGGGCCGGAATACACCTCCGCCTATATCTGCCCGATGCATTGCCCAGGTAGCGGAAGCGACAAGCCCGGCAAATGCCCGAAGTGCGGTATGGACTACGTAATAAATGAGGATTTCCAGTCTGCCGAGGAAGGACACGAAGGGCATAACCATTAAAAGAACAAGCCGGGGGCTATCTCAAAATGCCGTTCTTTGCCCCCGGCTTGAAAATTTTATTTTCTTTTTTCAAAAGAATTGAATAAAGAAAAAAGACCTGTTGGGATGGATCGTCGTGGTGGGAAAATAGTCGTTTTACCCCAAGAGGATCTCGTCGCAACGGGTCTGCTATTTTTGTACAGCCATTTGGAATAACACACTTATGGCGCATCCCCGGCAGGCTAGCGCTGCCGGCGGGTTTTCGCCTATCCTTAGTCCCACCAGGAATACCCAAAGCGGAATTGCAGCTGGGCAAACGGGGTGGAAAGCTCGGAACTGCTCACGCCTGGCGTATCAATATCGGTTATGAACCGGTATCCTCCTTCCAGCCCCAGCCGGAACCATCTAAAGACATTGAGCTCCAATCCGGCAGCCGGTTGAAGGGCAAAGATGCGTTCGCGGTCGCTGTTAACGAGGTCAAATCTTCCCGATCCGCCATATACGCTGAAATGGGGGTGGATAACCTTTCCTGCATTGGGAGAATAAGCAATCATAAGGCCGTTGTGCTTGAGGTCAAACCGGGTTCCGTCGCTGGGAAGCCTTCCGTCGCCGGAAATACGCTGCCAGCCCCAGCCAAGGAAAATATCTTTATTGAACTCGAAGAGCACGCTTCCGCCGGAAAAGTACTCCGTGTCGTCCTCGAAGAATGAAAAATTGTTGGTGTTGGTATACCAGAATCCGGTAAGATCGAGGTGGTTTCGGCCAAAAAGGGTTTCTTCCCGTTGGGCAATCAGCGGCTGAAGGAAGGCAATCAGGAAAAAGGCGATCAAGATGTTTTTCATGTCAGATCCATTTTTCGGGTTGGATAATAATGCGTTTTCATACAAGATGCCACAAGCAGTACCATCCCCCTATTTCCAGAAAAAAAAAGACCTGATCAAGGCCGGATAACGATCAGCCGCTTGGTGGTGAGGGTGTTGCCCCGGTCGTCTTTCAGGGCATAGAGGTAAGTGCCTTTGCGCAATTCGGAAATGTCGACCTTTTCCGTCCGGTTGCCGGAGATGAAATAGCGTTTCTTGATGAGAGGGACGCCCAGCAGGTTATAAATACTTAATTCGTAATCGCCTGCGGGTAGATTGAAGAATTCAAACCGGACATTGACGATAGCGGGATTGGGAAAAGCGAAGACGTCGGCCTTCATCGACATAAGCATGGGAAGTTCCAGCGTTTCCGTAACCCGGAATTCTACTTTTTCAACAGCCTGATCTCTGGGGTCAACCGTTGCGACGGCGATGGGCTCCAGGGCATTATTGGAGAAAAACGCATAGGCGATGGAATTCGGACTGGGAAACAAATCGGCCATAGGAGCAATGGCGGTAATGTTTTGCCACTTGCGTTGCCCCACCCTGGCTTCCATTTGAATAGTCCGGTTTTCGGTCTGCTTTTGCCGGACGACGTCGTGTATTCCACCGGGGATGATGAGCTTGCCCCAGGCGTCGGCTTCGGTGCGGCGTTCGACGGCCACCTTCAGCCGGATGGAATCGGGTTGGAAGGGAAGCTTGCGCAAAAAGAGGTTGGAAAGATCGCCTGCCGCTATGGTAATGGTCAGATTGCTTCGGTGGATACTGTGATCCCGGTAGCGAAGCGGAAATTTCAGTGTTGGCAACGCAGGAGAATACACCATGCGGGATTTGCGGCTTAACCCAAACGGGTCCTGCCCAAACGCTTCGTAAAGCTTGATTTCCGAGCTGGTCCTGAGAAACCGCGCTTCCGAAAGGGATTCGGTCTGGGTGCTAAGGTATTGGATTCCGGACTTGCCTCCGGGTTCCGACTTCCAGACGTATTGCCTGGCGAAAGGCGCCACCAGGCTGGTAAAGTCCCAACGCTGATTGGGGCCGGGTGCCAGAACTCGAATACCGGCGGGGAGCTTGTCTATGGCAAGGAAGAACGTGTCTCCATTGGAGGGAAGCTGGGAAGAAGAAATGACGGGTTGCCCGGCAAGAGGCTGGGTAAGGAACAAAAGCAAATGGAACATTCCGATCCAGGTAGTTTTTTTCAATGGACTTCCAGGGCGTTGAGTTGAAAATTGGTTTTCAGCGGTGAATTTAACGGGGAATTTGCGGAATTCCCAACCTCAACCCGTTAAGGTAGGCTAAAAGGCTTGCAACTCCACCAATTTTTGATATTCCCCGGGTTGATCTATGAGTTCGGCATGGGCGCCGCGTTGGATGATCCGGCCTTCTTTCATCACGATGATCTCATGCGCATGCTGGATGGTTGACAGCCGGTGAGCGATCACAATAGATGTGCGGTCTTTCATCAGATGAACCAGGGCCTCCTGAACAAGTTTTTCCGACTCCGAGTCGAGGGCGGAGGTGGCTTCGTCGAGAATCAGGATCGGAGGGTTTTTGAGGATTGCTCTGGCGATCGTAAGCCTTTGGCGTTGCCCTCCGCTGAGTTTGGAACCCCGGTCGCCGATGTTGGTTTGGTAGCCTTGTTCGGTTGCCATGATGAAATCGTGGGCGTTAGCGATGCGGGCAGCTTGTTCAACGGCTTCCTGGCTGGCGTTTTCAAGCCCGAATACGATGTTGTTGAAAATGGTATCGTTAAAAAGGACGGCTTCCTGGGTGACGATGCCCATTTGCGCTCTAAGGTCGTGAAGCCGGATATCCCGCACGTCCAGGCCATCGATAAAGATCCCTCCTTCGTCTACATCAAAAAAGCGGGGCAGCAGATCTGCCAGAGTAGACTTCCCTGCTCCGGATGGGCCGACCACAGCCACGATTTTCCCTTTGGGAATAGCGAGGTTGATGTCCTTGAGAACAGGCCCATCATCTTTCCGGTATGCAAAGGAGACGTGGCGGTATTCTATTTGGCGTTCAAAAGAGGGCAGTGGAACTGCGTTTGGCTTTTCCTGAATAGAAACCGGCGCATCCAGGATCTTTTCAACCCGCTCCAGAGCGGCAATGCCTTTCTGGATATCGTAAAACGCTTTGGAGAAGGATTTCGCGGGATCGATGACATTGTAGAAGGCAAAAAGAAAAGAGAAAAAGGCCCCGGCATCCATTTGGCCTGAAAATACCTGCCTGGATCCAAACCAAAGGAGTACCGTGACCACGGCAATCCCGAGAAATTCCGAAAGCGGGGAAGAAAGGTCTTTTCTCCACAATAACCGCGTCAGCGTCCGGCGGTACGTATTGTTTTCCGCGGCAAACTTGGCGCGCTGATATCCCACTGCATTGAACCCCTTGATAATGCGCAAGCCGCCCAGGGCCTCCTCAATGACGGAAACCATGTTTCCAAGACGGCGCTGCACCTGAGAGGAACTGCGTTTCAGGCTTCGGCCTATCCCTCCGATCACAAACGCGGTAAAGATGATAAGTACAAAGACAAACCCCGTAAGGGCAGGGCTTATGTAAATCATGAACAACAAACTCAACGCAATAATGATGGGCTCTCTAAAGACTGCTTCCAACACGTTGAGAATGCTCCATTCGATTTCCTGCACATCCGCTGTGATCCTCGACATAATATCCCCTTTGCGCTCTTCGGAGAAATACGCCAGGGGAAGAACAAGTAGTTTGTCAAAAAGCTGTTGCCGGACGTCCCGTGTGATACCATTGCGGGTTGGGGCCATGAAGAACATAGCCAGGTAGCGGAACAGGTTTTTGGCGAAGAAAATAACAAGGATGGAGGCACAAACGAAGAGAAGCGCCTTATCCCTGCCCTGGGTGAGGATCAGCTGGGTGAGGTAATAGTTGAAGTACTGCTCCGCGCTTTGAACGCTAAGCCCCATGTCCGGCTTTTCCATTGGGGCGACTTCCGTCTGGAAGATAATCTCCAGAAAAGGGCTGATCAATGGGATGCTTAAAACCGTGAATAACGCCATGAGGACATTGCTCAGGATGCTGAGCGCCACGTTGGCGCGGTATGCCTTAAGGTACCCCATAAGGCGCCAAAAACTACGGTTGATCATAGGGCAGGCTGCACCTTATTTAGTCCTTCATGTTGAAGTTGTTCAGGAATCCGGTATGAAAATCCCCTTTCCTGAATTGCTCATCCTTCATAAGTTTCTGATGGAATGGCACTGTGGTGTTGATGCCCTCGATGATGAACTCATCCAATGCCCTTTCCATTTTGGTGATGCATTCGTTGCGGGTCGGGGCGCGGCAGATAATCTTGGCAATCATGGAATCATAGTAAGGCGGAATGGTATACCCTGCGTAAACATGGGTATCTACCCGCACGCCATGACCTTTGGAACTGTGAAACGAGGTAATCTTGCCAGGGCTTGGCCGGAAATTGTTGTACACGTCTTCCGCATTGATCCGGCATTCAATGGCATGGCCGGAAGGGAAAAGGTTCCCGCTTTGAAGGCGTTCGCCAGCGGCAATTTTCACCATTTCCTTGATCAGGTCATGGTCGGTGACTTCTTCGGTGACGGGGTGCTCTACCTGGATCCGGGTATTCATTTCCATGAAATAGAACTTCCGGTATTTATCCACGAGGAACTCCACGGTCCCGACGCCTTCGTAATTAATAGCTTCTGCAGCGAGGATAGCTGCTTTCCCCATCGCATCCCGGAGTTCGGGCGTCATGAACGGAGAAGGGGTTTCCTCAACGAGTTTCTGGTGCCGGCGCTGGATAGAGCAGTCGCGTTCGGAAAGGTGAATGACCTTCCCATGCTGATCGCCGGCCACCTGGATTTCGATATGCCGGGGCTCTTCGATGAACTTTTCAATATAGATGCCGTCGTTGCCGAAAGCGGCTTTCGCTTCCTGGCGAGCCATGCTCCAGGCGTTTTCAAAATCCTTTTCTTCCCAAACCACCCGCATACCTTTGCCTCCGCCACCGGCGGTGGCTTTAAGGATAACAGGATATCCAATTTCAGAAGCGATCTTTTTTCCCTGCTTGGTGTCCCGGAGAAGTCCGTCTGATCCTGGAATAACGGGTACTTTGGCTTTGACCATCGTTTCTTTTGCCGTGATCTTGTCGCCCATTTTGCGAATCTGGTCCGGAGTTGGTCCGATAAATTTGATCCCGTATTCCGAGCAAACCTCGGCGAAGTCGGCGTTCTCGGCAAGAAAGCCATAACCGGGATGGATGGCGTCGGCGTTAGTGATTTCGACGGCGGCCATAATCCTGGGAATGCTCAAGTAGGATTCGGAGGATTGAGGGGGGCCGATGCAGACGGCTTCGTCTGCAAACCGGACGTGGAGGCTTTCCCGGTCGGCAGTAGAATACACCGCTACGGTTTTGATTCCCATCTCCCGGCAGGTGCGAATGATACGCAATGCAATCTCGCCGCGATTGGCGATAAGAATTTTATTGAACATAACCTGGTTTTATTTAACCCTTTGGGTCAACCAGGAATAGCACCTGGTCGTATTCTACCGGCTGGGCGTCATCCACGAGCGCCTTGACAATGCGACCGCTGATGTCGGATTCGATTTCGTTGAATAGTTTCATCGCCTCAACGATACAAACCACAGCGCCAGCTTCAATCTTGTCGCCAACCTTAACGTAAGCAGGCTTGTCCGGAGAAGGAGACCGGTAGAAAGTGCCTACGATAGGCGATTTAATCGCAAGGTACCGGCTTTCGTCGCCTGCTGGCGCTTCAGGCGCTGTTTTCGGCGCTGCCGGCGCCTGCAGCGCCGGCGCCGGGCCGGGTTCGGCAGGAGAAGGAGCGGGTGAAATGGCAGAGACGGCGGCAACCGGCAAGACCGGAGCGGGGACCGCGACGGGAGCAACTCCCTGTTTGGAAGAGGCGAAATGCCTTGTTCTTACCGATAGTTCAAACTCGCCTTCTTTGAGCTTGAATTCGGTTAGCTCCAACTTGGAAATAAGGCGGAGCAGTTCTTGGATTTCCTTAAAGTCCATAATTAAACTTTTGCACGCTCGAGGTAAGCGCCGGTTCTGCAATCAATCTTTATATAATCGCCCTGGTTGACAAACAAGGGAACCCTTACTTCAGCTCCGGTTTCCACAACGGCCGGCTTAAGGGTGTTGGTGGCGGTATCTCCCTTAAGGCCTGGTTCCGTATACGTCACTTCCATGATTACCCATTGGGGCATTTCCAGCGTGAGCGGGATTTCCTTTGCGGCATGGAACAAGATATCTACCTCCATTCCTTCCTTGAGCAACTTGGGGTTGTCAATCATCGCCTCCTCCAGCATGACTTGGTCGTAGGTCTCGTTGTTCATGAAATGATAACCCATTTCGTCAGAATAGAGGAATTGGAATTTTCTGCGTTCAACACGCACTTCGTTGATCTTGTGGCCTGAAGGGAAGGTCATTTCCTGAACCCTTCCGGTGGTCATACTTTTCAGGCGGGTGCGCACAAAGGCTGCGCCGCGGCCAACCTGCGAATGCTGGAATTCTACAATAGAAAAAATATCGTCGTTCAGTTCGATGCAAAGGCCGTTGCGGATGTCTGCGGTGGTTGCCATTGGAAAAATTGATTGTATTATATGGTTAAATTGAAGTGCAAAATTAGAAAATAATCCGGGGAAATTATCCCTTACCATCGTAAGCCCACTTTATATAAACCGCTCCCCAGGTGAACCCGCCTCCAAAAGCTGTCAGAATGAGGTTGTCGCCTTTTCGCAGTTTGGATTCGTAATCGGAAAGGCACAAGGGGAGCGTTCCTGCCGTTGTATTTCCGTACCGGTGAATATTGACCATGACCCGGTCCATAGGGAATTCGGCCATGGACGCCACCGACTCGATGATGCGCTGGTTGGCCTGGTGGGGTACCAGCCAGGCGACGTCTGAAATGCTCATATTATTGCGCCGGATCACCTGTTTTACCACATCCGTCATGCCTGAAACGGCCGCCTTAAACACAGGTTTTCCGTTTTGATAGACGAAGTGCTCGCGGTTGATGACCGTTTCAATAGTGGCCGGACGCATGGACCCGCCGGCTTTTTGGTGTAAATATTGCGCGCCAATCCCGTCGCTTTTCAGTAAAGCATCCATAACCCCAAATGGTTCGGAGGAAGGTTCGAGCAAAACGGCGCCTGCTCCATCTCCAAACAACACGCACGTGGTCCGGTCGGAATAGTCCAGGATGGACGACATTTTGTCGGCCCCCACCACAATGACTTTTTTATGCGTTCCGGATTCGATAAATTTGGCCCCGGTAGTTAGCGCATATAAAAAGCCGGAACAGGCTGCGCTCAGATCAAAGCAGTAGGCATTTTTCAACCCGGTAGCATGGCCGATCAGGTTGCCCGTATCCGGGAATAACATATCGGGGGTGACCGTAGCGCAGATCAGCAGATCGACCTCCTGGGGGTCGGTGTTGGTTTTTTTTAGCAGCCCATTAACCGCCTCGATCCCCATGACCGAGGTGCCCAGGTCCTTGCCTTTGAGAATCCGGCGTTCCTGAATACCGGTGCGGGAGGTGATCCATTCGTCGGTGGTGTCCACCATGCCCTCCAATTCCTTATTGGTCAGGACGTAGTCAGGTACCCATCCCTGGACGCCCGTAATTGCTGCATACGTTTTCCCCAACATGCGATTTTCCTTTTGAGGCGCAAAATTAAGCATTAACCGGCACTTCGGTATGCTTTGGCCGCGAAATTGCCAATAGCCCTAAAAAGGTGATGAGCCCATTGAGCAGCAAAACCAGGAATCCGAAGGTGAACCCGGCAAACCAATTCGTAGAATTTTTGTCCAGGACAAAGGTCAAAATCGGGGCGGCAATACAAACCGGTAATACCCACCGGTCAATCACCTGCCTGCGGGTGAGGATGCCGAACGCAAAAAGCCCAAGTAAGGGGCCGTAGGTATACCCGGCCGCAGTAAACAGGGCGCTGAGCACGGCCTGGTTGTTCAGTTGTTTGAAAACGACTATTATGACGAACAAAAGCAACGAAAATCCAAGGTGGACCAGCGTGCGGCGTTTGCGCTTGACCGATTCCGGGGCGTCCCATTTCTGAAAATTTAAGAAATCGACGCAAAAAGCGGTGGTGAGCGCTGCCAGTGCGGAATCCGAACTGGCATACGTGGCCGCCGTAATTCCCAAAATAAAAAAGATGCCTACGATCGGAGCAAAATGCTTCAACGCCAGAGTAGGGTAGACGAGGTCTGTTTGGGAAGGGACTTCCAATCCGGTCTGCCCGATATATATATACAACATAGCTCCCAGCGTGAGGAAAAGGATGTTGGTGAGGACCATGACAATGGAAAACACGAACATGTTTTTTTGGGCTTCCTTCAAGTTGCGGCAGGAGAGGTTCTTTTGCATGATATCCTGGTCCAGGCCCGACATGGTCAGCGTGATCAGGGCGCCGCTCAGAAACTGTTTGAAAAAATTATTGGGGTCGCTCCAACCGCCTTCAAAGAAAAAGGCCTGGGAATATTCACTGTCCCGGACCGCCGTGAAGATCTCCCCAAATCCGAGCTGCATGGTATTGCCCACCGTGACGATGGTCAGAACCAGGGCGGCCAGCAAAAACATGGTCTGAAGCGTGTCGGTATAGATGATCGTATTCATCCCACCCTTAAAGGTATAGGTCCAGATGAGCCCAATGGTGATCAGTACGGTCGCCCAGAAAGGCAGTCCAAACGGCCCGATGACAAACTCGTGCATGACGGAGGAGGCGAGAAAGAGCCGGAAAGCCGCTCCGATAGTCCGGGAAACCAGGAAATAAGCCGATCCGGTTTTATAGGAGAACGTTCCAAACCTGGACTCGAGATAGGTATAGATCGTGGTCAGATGCATGCGATAATAAAGAGGCATGAGCACTGTCCCAATCAGAAAATATCCGACAAGATAGCCCAGGACGACCTGCAAATAGGAAAAATCCTTGTTCAGACCATCGCCGCCCACAACACCCGGAGTAGAAATAAAGGTAACCCCGGAAATTGACGTGCCGATCATTCCAATAGCCACAAGGATCCAGGGAGCGTTCCGGCCGGCTAGGAAAAACGATTCGCTGTCGCTCTTCTTCCCCGTAAAGTATGAAATGGCGATCAGCATGCAGAAATAGCCTAAGATGATGGCCAAAATTAAGCCAGGCGTAAGGGTGTCAATCATCAGGTTAGGTTTGAATGAGGTGAAACAGGCAGTACCTGGGGAAAATAGGGAATTTAGCTTTCCGGCTCGGGCCGTTCTTCCGGCTGGGATTCTTCCGCTTGCACAGGGATTTCTTGCTGCGTTTCGGTTTTGGGTTTCTGGAAGGCTGAAGGCAGGAGCATGAACAGGCCTGCCATGATGGCCATGTCCGCTACATTAAAAATGCCGGTCCGGAGTTGCCCAAGACCTAAATTCATGAAATCCACGACGTGCCCTTCCAAGATACGGTCAAAGATATTGCTGCCTCCTCCTCCCAGAATCAAACCAAAAGCTGCCTGCGAAAACTGGTTGAGGTGCTTTCCGGTAAAGACATGGACGAGGATATAGCCCAGTACCAGCACAGGAATGATGGCCAGCAGCCAATAACGCAGCTTTTCAGGCATTCCGGAGCCCAGGCTGAGAAAGGCGCCTTCGTTGAGCGCGTATTGAAAGCGAAAAAAGTCGTTCCAGTAAGAGCGGGGATATGCATGCATCAGGTGCTGCGTCGCCCAAATTTTCGTCCATCGATCAATGCCAACGGCCAGCAAGCCGGGGATGAATACCCACGGGAGGCGTTTCCAAAACATAATTCCGTTTTTGAAGGTCCTTTAGTTCCGGGAGCCCGCGCCTTGCCGCCACAAGGAGGAGCATTTTGCCCCGCGTTCCCGGGACACAATTCAGTCCTGGCGAAAATACAAGTTCTCCGCACAAATGTATTATCTTTAGCCGAGTTCCATTTCAAAGCGCCGGAAAAACTGGCAACTTCGCAACTTCGCAACTTTTTTTATGCAACCAGTATTTACAAACGACGCGGTCATTTTTGGCATTCTGATCTTAACCCTGGCTTTTGTTTTCTGGACATCCAGTCTGGACAAGCCATTCTGGAAAACCTTCTACCGGTATGTTCCTGCGCTGCTTTTGTGTTACTTCCTGCCTGCGCTGCTGCACTGGCCTTTGGGGCTGATCTCCGGAGAGACGTATCCCGATGGGAGCAAATCCCAGTTGTACCACGTAGCATCCAATTACCTTCTGCCGGCGTCGCTTATTATGTTGTGTATCAGTATTGACTTTAAAGGGTTGCTGAGCCTGGGGCCGAAGGCGTTGATCATGTTCCTGGCGGGCACTTTGGGCGTAATTGTAGGAGGTCCCGTGGCCTTACTTTTGGTGACAAAAGTAGCGCCAAACCTTATTCCTACGGAGGCAGACCTGCTTTGGAAAGGCTTGTCCACCATCGCAGGAAGCTGGATCGGCGGCGGCGCCAACCAAACGGCGATGAAGGAAATCTTTCTGGTCCCCGACAACCTGTTTGCCACCATGGTCGTTGTCGATGTGGTGGTGGCAAACATCTGGATGGGGTTCTTGCTTTACGGCGCCGGAAGGTATAAACAAATCGATTCCTGGATGAAAGCCGACAATTCGGCGGTGGAGTCTCTTCGAACGAATATTGAGAACTTTCAACAAAGCGTAGCTAAAATCCCGACAACTGCGGAATGGTTCTTTTTACTGGCGGTTGCTTTTGGCGGAACGGCTTTTTCCCATTGGATAGCCGATGGGATTGTTCCCTGGCTTGAACAATACAAACCACAATTGGTGGCCTGGAGGCTGGAATCGGTTATTTCTCCCTTTTTCTGGATGGTTGTTGCAGCTACTACCGTTGGGCTTGGCCTTTCGTTTACCTCAGCCCGGAGGCTGGAAGGGGTGGGCGCTTCCAAAATGGGAAGCGTCTTCATTTACATTCTGGTTGCTACTATCGGCATGAAAATGGACATAGGGCAAGTATTGCAGAATATGGGCCTTTTCGCTGTCGGTATTGTCTGGATGCTGGTGCATGTAACCGTATTATTGTTCATAGCGCGGCTTATCCGGGCGCCGTTCTTTTTCGTAGCGGTTGGGAGCCAGGCGAATATTGGAGGAGCCGCTTCAGCCCCGGTTGTCGCCTCTGCGTTCAGCCCGGCGTTGGCGCCTGTGGGGGTACTTATGGCAGTATTGGGATATGCTTTGGGTACTTACGGGGCCCTGGTAGCGGCCTTTTTGATGCAGTGGGTGGTTAGTTAACCGCTATTTAAGCGATTAAAGGCGCCCTACCGGACATTATGAGGAACGCGAGACCAGCCCGTCTGTTTGCCGGAAAAACGAAAATGTCCAGTTGTGCGGGTTTAAAGGCGCCTCATCAGGGCCGTCGGGACTAGCCCTGCTTTTTTTCATACCTCAGTTCCACATAAGCCCGCTGAACCCTGCCCCCCAAAGGAGGATTAAACTTGCTAACCCGCACCAGCACCGAGGTGATTTCGACATAGTACCCCTCCAGATCCGAGTCCTCATGGTCTTTGTACTGGGCAATGATTTTTTTAAGAATTCCCTGGGCCAGCGTCTCAATTAATTTAACCGGTTTTTTCATTTCCAGCTTGCATATCTGGTATATGGTTTCATAATTGACCGTTGTGCTGATGTCGTCAGCCGGAACCTTGACCTCGTCGTTGTCTTTTTCCAGTTTGGTATCCAGATAAACGTCCACCTGATAGTGGTTTCCGATGATCTGCTCTTCCGGGTGCAAGCCATGAAAAGCATAGAACTGCATACCTTCGAGCGCAACTTTGGGCATAATGGAGATGTTTGATCCTGAGGCCAAAATAGGAAGATAAGACCAAAATCCTTACCTTTGCCTGCGGAAGAAATGCCGGAACGCGCAAGTTTTGCGGGCTTTGCATAGGTTCCTTAACCAAAAAACGCAGACCAATGAAGGAGAATGGAACGGGAGTCCATCCCATCGAGAAGAAAGCTAAAGAAGATCGTTTTCAAGGGCATGATTATTACGCCGTAGACGAATTGCTTGCAGAGGACCACCTCCTGGCACGGGATGCAGTGCGGGACTGGGTGAAGCAGGAAGTGACGCCGATTATCGAAGCATACGCAGAACGAGCGGAGTGCCCGGTGCATTTATTTAAAGGCCTCGCGGAAATCGGCGCTTTCGGACCCAGTATTCCTGCGGAATACGGGGGCGGCGGCATGGATGAGATGGCTTATGGGGTAATTATGCAAGAGCTGGAACGCGGAGACTCTGGCGTTCGCTCGATGGCTTCCGTTCAGGGTTCCCTGGTCATGTTCCCGATCTATAAATTCGGTTCGGAAGAACAGCGCAGGAAATACCTTCCTAAACTGGGCAGCGGCGAATTTATCGGCTGTTTTGGCCTGACGGAGCCCGACCACGGCTCCAACCCGTCAGGCATGGTAACCAACGTCAAAGACGATGGCGATGCCTACATTCTCAACGGCGCCAAAATGTGGATCACCAATTCTCCGCTTGCCGATATCGCCGTCGTTTGGGCAAAAGACGAGCAGGGGATTGTTCGCGGTATGATTGTAGAAAAGGATATGCCCGGGTATTCTGCGCCGGAGATCAAAGGAAAATGGTCGCTCCGGGCTTCGATTACGGGAGAACTGGTGTTTGAAGACGTCCGCGTCCCCAAATCCCAGGTTCTGCCCAACGTACAGGGTATGAAAGGACCCTTATCCTGCCTCTCCAAGGCGCGGTACGGGATCGCTTGGGGCGCCATCGGCGCTGCTATGGATTGCTACGACTCCGCACTTCGGTATTCCCTGGAACGCCAGCAATTCGGCCGTCCGATCGGACAGTTCCAACTCACGCAGAAGAAACTGGCGGAAATGATCACCGAGATCACCAAAGCCCAATTGCTGGCTTGGCGCCTCGGTAGCCTGGCCAATCAGGGCAAAGCCACTCCCGGCCAAATCTCCATGGCTAAGCGCAATAACGTCCACATGGCGCTGGAAATCGCCAGAGAAGCCCGTCAGATCCATGGCGGTATGGGGATCACCAATGAATACCCGATCATGCGTCATTTGATGAACCTGGAAACGGTACTTACTTACGAGGGGACGCACGATATACACCTGCTGATCACCGGATACGACGTCACGGGTTTGAATGCGTTTCAATAACGGGTTGCGTACAGGAAAGGCCTGATTGGTTTAGGCAACGGAATTATTTTTAGGAATAAAGGTTTAAGTCTATGCAAATCGCGCCTTAAACCTTTATTTTTTACCACATTTGCCCTAATTTTTCCGCTTGTTAAACAATTGGCCGGATTTCAGGCGTTTTACATGCAATATCAAATATCAACAGGCTATGAGGCTTCGTTTTGTTGTTGGGGTGTTCCTGCCGTTCTTTGTTTTTAGTCTTAAGCTGTCCGGACAACAGGAGGGCGTTATCACACTGATAAATCCCTCTTTCGAGGATATGCCCCGCCACAGTAAACCGCCCAGAGGGTGGACGGATTGCGGGTCGGTTGGAGAAACGCCTCCGGATGTCCAGCCAAGCGGCACCTTCAGCGTAACCAAGCCGGCCATCGATGGCGATACCTACCTTGGAATGGTCGTCCGGGATAACGATACCTGGGAAATGGTCTCCCAGCGGCTTAGCATGCCAATGAAGAAGGGCCAATGCTATGGCTTTAGCATATACCTTTGCCGTTCGGAGTTGTATGTAAGCACGAGCCGGATTTCGGACGAAACGGCCAATTATACCACTCCGGCCAAACTGCGCATTTACGGCGGGTTTGACTATTGCGACAAACAATATTTACTCGGCGAAACCAACCTCATCATCAATACCCGCTGGCTGGAATACCAGTTTAAGTTCGAACCGATCGATAACTATACCTACATTTCTTTTGAAGCGTTTTACAAAACGCCCACCCTTTTCCCTTACAATGGCAATATTCTTTTGGACAATGCCTCTTCGATCACTCCTGTGCCTTGTGATGAAGAGGTGACCGAAAATCTGCCTGCCAAGCAACTGGAAACGCCTAAGGTCAACCAGCCGGCGCCTGTGAAACGCCCCGACACTACGACCAAAACGACACCTACTCCTCCGGTGCGAAACGACCCTACGCCGGCACGGACCAATCCGGCGCCGGCAGAAAAACCGGTTGTGGTGGAAAGCGCCGACTTTTCCAGGATCACCCGATCCGATATTCAGAAAGGCCAAACCCTTCGGGTGAACAATATCCTTTTTGAGGCGGATAAATCTGTGATTACCAAGGAGTCCTATTCTCCGTTGAATGAATTGGTCAAATTCCTATCGGCCAACCCCGATGTAGTGATCGAGGTTGGCGGGCATACCAACGGGTTGTGCTCCGATTCGTTCTGCGACCAGCTCTCCACTGCCCGCGCCAAGGTTGTCTGCGAGTACCTGGCTCAGCGGGGGATCTCCCGCGCCCGGCTGCAGTACAAAGGCTATGGCAGGCGCATGCCCATTGCCTCCAATGATAATATTGAAGGCCGAAAGAAAAACCAGCGTGTGGAGATTAAGATCCTCAATATGAACAACAGCTAGGAGATCTCAAATCCGAGCTTTTGGAGATCAGACCAGAAATCAGGGTAGGATTTTTCCACTACCTGGGGTTCGTGGATCTGGATGGGGCGGTACAGGGCAAGGGGCGCAAAAGCCATTGCCATGCGATGGTCTTCATACGTGTGGAAAACAGGGGGCGTATCCCATGCTGCCTGGCCCACGAGGGAAAACCGGTCCGGATCCTGTGGAGGGAATGCTTCTAGGTTCACCCCTACTTTTGCCAATTCTTCTTTCAACGCCCCAATGCGGTCTGTTTCCTTTATCCGAAGGGTCTCCACTCCCTGGAACAACCCCGGAATTCCGAGCCCCGCGCAGGTGACCGTCAGGGTTTGCGCAAGGTCGGGGCATCGGAGGAAGTCCCAGTCGAACGAGGAAAGCCTTCGCTGCCCGGCTTTGGTTAGCGTGACCGACTCGCCGAAAAAATGGGTGTATACTCCCAGTGGCTCATAAATTTCCGGAAGAATCGCATCGCCTTGAAGGCTATTTGCGAAAAGGCCATTTAGAGTTACCTGCCCCTCGTCGGACAAAGCGACCATGGAGAAAAAATAAGATGCTGCAGACCAATCCGCTTCTACTGTGAAGGGTTTCGGCATATAGGATTGGGAGGCTACCCGGATCGCGGGCCCTTCCCATTCCCAGGCTATGCCAAAGTATTCCATTAAGCGGAGCGTCATTTCGATATAAGGCCTGGAAACGATCTTTCCTTCGAGCGTCAGCTCTAATCCTTTAGGGAGCATCGGAGCGATCATCAGGAGCGCGGAAATATACTGGCTGCTTGTACCAGCGGAGATATTCAGGGAGGAAACCCGCCCCAATTCGTCAGGCGGTCCAATCCGAAGAGGAGGATATCCTTCTTGTCCAAGATATTCGATATGTGCTCCCAGCCGGCGCAGGGCGTCAACCAGCACTCCGATTGGGCGCTGCTTCATGCGTTCGGAGCCGGTTAGCGTCTGAAAGCCTGGCTGAAGGGACAGGTATGCCGTCAGGAAACGGAATGTCGTTCCAGCTGCCCCTGCATCCAGAACAGGCAAACCAGATTCCAGCAGTTCCTGCAACAGCCGGGTGTCTTTGGCATTGGCAAGGCGGCGGACTTCGAACCCGCCGGGAGTCAGGGCGCGAATGATCAGGGCCCGGTTGCTGATGCTTTTCGACCCGGACAAGGTCAGGGCAGCGTCAAATTGCCCGGTAGGGTGGGTGAGCGTAAGGATCATCGTTTGGGAATCAGCACAGGAACAATTAATCTACCAGATCCCGGTATTGTTCGGCCAGATCAAAGGCAGCTATAGACTCCTGCTTTACATAAACGGATTCGGCTTGGAAATGGGCTGCCGGCTTTTCCCCGCTAAACGGGGAAAATTCCTCAATAACGCCCAGTTCCTGCAAGGCTTCCAAAAGCTGGGTAATCTGGTCTTCCTTATCGGGATCAATTGTTAGTAAAATATTCATAGACAGATGGTTTATTCTTCTTCTTCGGAAGAGGGTTCTTTAGTCTCCGCTTTTCTGCGGTTGCGCATTTCGTTGTCCGACTTTTCATACGCCAGAATAATTTCTCTTACCAGCCTGTGGCGAACCACGTCCTCTGCGCTCAGGTTGATCGTCGAAATCCCTTCCAGGTGGCCCAGCAGTTCAATAGCCCGGCGCAAACCTGATTTTTGGTGAAACGGCAGATCGATCTGGGACAAATCCCCTGTGATGATACATTTGGCGCTCGGCCCCAAACGGGTGAGGAACATCTTGAGCTGCATGGTGGAGCAGTTCTGGGCTTCGTCGAGGATAATGAATGCCTGGTCCAGGGTTCGCCCGCGCATAAAGGCGAGAGGGGCAATCTCGATGATCCGGTTGGTCATGAATTGCTGAAGCTTCTCTGCTGGGATCATATCATCCAGGGCATCGTATAGGGGGCGAAGGTAAGGATCGATTTTTTCTTTGAGGTCGCCGGGCAGAAAACCAAGGCTTTCACCTGCCTCTACCGCCGGGCGTGTCAGAATGATCTTTTTGACGGTTTTATTTTTCAACGCCCTGACCGCCAAAGCCACCGCAGTGTAGGTTTTGCCCGTACCCGCAGGGCCTACGGCGAAAACCACGTCGTTTTGCTCCGAGGCGCTAATTAGTTTGCGCTGGTTTTTAGTTTTGGCTTTGATGGCTTTGCCGTCGCGGCCGTGCAGGATAATCCGGTTGTCTTCAGTGGTTTCGGCAATCCGCGCTTCGAAGGGGTTCATGTCGCCCATGAGGTCCTCTACCATCTGCACCGGAAGCTCATTGTATTCGCGAAGCAGGCGAACCATAAGTTCGAACTTGGATTTGGCCTTCTGGGTGAATTTTTTTTCGCCCGAAAGTTTTAAACTGTTCCCCCTTGAGGTGATGGTGATTTCCGGAAACGCCTTGCGCAACAGGTTGAGTTTGACGTTGTGTTCGCCGTAAAGTTCAACAGGATCGACCCCTTCTACAGTTAATATGATTTCGCTCAATCTACCTCCTTAAGTTTTCTTTTATGTTTGCAGTAAATTTAAGACTTTCGTTCCGTTATCTTGAATCCAGGTCCATTTAAATCTGATTTCTTTCCATGTCTTTAATAACACTGACTACGGACCTCGGCTTAAGGGATCATTATGCCGCCAGCATCAAAGGCGCCATCTTGAGCCGGGCGCCCGGGGCTGTTCTTGTGGATATTTCACACAACGTTTCTAATTTCGATATCGTTCAAGCGGCGTATATTTTTAAAAACTGTTGGTCCAATTTTCCTTCCGGCGCCCTGCATTTGATCAGCGTCAATGATCTGGGCGCTTCATCCCGCCGCTTTTTGCTGCTGCCGTACAAGGGGCATTTTTTTGTTGCCCCGGACAACGGGCTGCTTCCGCTCATCCACGACAAGGCCGATCTGGAATGCTATGAGCTGCCCTGGCCCGATGACCATCCTTTTCCCATCCGGGAGGTTTTTGCATCGGTCGCGGCCAGACTGGCGGCAGGGGAACTCCCCGAAGCCCTGGGCCCGAAAGTTAGCCAGATCCGTCAGCGGCTAATTCTGCAGCCGGTGATCAGCAAATCCCAAATCCGGGGTACCGTTATATACATTGACCAATATGACAATGTGGTAGTCAATGTTTCCAGAGATCTTTTCGAAACGGTGGGAAAAGACAGGTCGTTTGCCCTTTTTTTTAAACGCCACGATCCTATTACAGAACTCAGCTCTGCCTATGCCGACCGCCCCGTTGGCGAACCCCTTTGCTTGTTCAACTCCGCTGGTATGCTCGAAATTGCCATTCACATGGGCAAAGCGGCTTCCTTGCTTGGGTTGAAGATCGACGATTCGATCCAAATTGACTTTAAAGACCTTTAGCCCAGAATTATGATCCGGAGAATCGTGAAAATGACCTTCAGAGAAGAGGAAACAGCTGCCTTTCTCGATCTTTTTGAACGGACCAAAAATGCTATCCGGAGCTTTCCGGGATGCCATCATCTTGAGCTCTGGCGGCAGCATGGCCACGAACACGTATTTTTTACCTATAGCATTTGGGAAGATCCCGACGCACTGGATGCTTACAGGCAATCCGAACTGTTTCAAAACACCTGGAACCAGACAAAAGCCCTGTTCGCCGCCAAACCTCAGGCCTGGAGCCTGGAGTTGGTCAGCCGGCCCGACGGACAGGAGGGCCCAAACCTCTTTTAGCTATGGACATGTTGCATTTACAGGATTATTCCATTTATATCGGGCCTTGCGCACAAGCTCTGTCGCATTTTCTCAATGAGCGGCAGTATGCAGAGGTCTTCCTGCTGGCGGATGAGCATACCGAAGCCTGTTGTCTCCCTCTTATTAACGGGATCCCTGCACTGGACAAAGCGAAAGTCCTGAGGATCCAGGCAGGAGAACGATTCAAAAATCTGGAAACATGCAGCAGGATTTGGAGTGAACTGCTGGAAGCCGGAGCAGGAAGGAAGGGACTTTTGATCAACCTGGGCGGCGGCGTTATCGGAGACATGGGAGGATTTTGCGCCTCCACCTATAAGCGGGGCATGGACTTCGTGCAAATACCTACCACTTTGTTATCGCAGGTCGATGCGTCGATAGGCGGCAAACTGGGCATTGATTTCCATCAAGTTAAGAACAGCATCGGCGTGTTTGCCAATCCCCAGGCGGTTTTTGTGGATCCTGCATTTTTAGAAACCCTGCCTTTCCGGGAATTGCGCAGCGGGTATGCAGAAATTGTCAAACACGCCCTGATAGCTGATGCCGGCTTATGGAGCACACTGAAAACCAAACAGGATATTCGAGGGCTGTCGTGGCTGGAACTTATTATGCCTTCTTTGCAGATCAAAAAGCGAATTGTAGAAGCTGACCCTTTTGAAAAAAATCTCCGGAAAGCGCTCAACTTCGGACATACCATCGGGCATGCTATGGAAGCGGTTTCGCTGCTATCTGCCGAACCGGTATTGCACGGAGAAGCCATCGCCGCAGGCATGATTTGCGAAGCCTGGCTCTCGCAGCGCTATGGATTTTTGGACGAGAGCGGCTTGGAGGAGATTGCCTCCTATCTGATCCGGGTATATCAGCCTAGCCCTCTGCAGCCGTCCTCTTACCCCGCTTACTTCCAATTGATGCGCAACGATAAAAAGAACGAGGCGGACGAAATCAATTTTACCTTTATTGGCCCGCCGGGCATGGTACATGTAAACCAAAAAGCCGGCGGGGAGGAAATACGCGCCAGTTTCGCTTATTTGAATGAAAAGATTGGTAATCAAATACTCGGATAGGAGTTAACTACTTTTTTTAGTTCCCGAAGATGAAATAACTTTTTCCGGTTTCTGCGAAGACGGTTCGTTCGGGTGAAAAAAGTATGCTTTTCCAGGAAATTGACCTGCAGGCGATTCCAGGCTTCCTCCTGATGCAGAATATTGTACGCCTGAAGCTCCTCAAATAAAGTGGCCCCGATTTGATGAAAATCGTCCCTGCCAAGGTAATCCAGATCGGCATCACAGAGGATAGCCTCCAGATAATTATGAGGTGACTGAGGGATTTTGGTGGCCATAATCATGCCGCAGATACAAGCAATTTCTTCTTCGGTATAATCGTAGAAGGGCAGGTTTGCTTTAGCGATTTCACAGCCGAGTACTTCATGGTTTTTGTTGTCTACGGTAAAGCCGGCGTCGTGAAACAGAGCAGCCGTTTTGAGCAGCATGGACTCATAGGGGGCAATGCGTTCAATCCGGCAGAGCTCTTCCGTGGCGTGGAGTACATCCAGCGTGTGATGAAGCCCGTGGTAGGTGAGCTTTTCGGAAAGCTCCCGTTCCAGTTTGTCCAGGATAAATGCTTTGGCTGCGTGGTAGTTCATAGTTTCACCCGGTTTGGGGCGTTCGGCGAAGTAATTTAATGAGAAATTAAAATAATGGATAAAAAGGAGATAAAATTTGAAAAAATAATTGGTTTTCAATAGAAAAAAGAAGACTTAGGCCATCTATTGCCATCTATGCGCCGGTTTGGCCGGCCTGCTTCTTTCGCAAACCGGAACAGGAGCCAACTCTCTATCTCGACGCTTAACGCGGGAAAAGTAACAACCCGCCCGCTTTAAGGACGGGGAAAACGAAGAGAGAAAAGGCTCTACAAGGCCAGGGCTAAAAAATCCTCTATTTATATATTAGCGCACAGAAGACCAGCCTCCTTTTTTCCTCCTGTAAAGCCCGGGATCAAAAAAATACTAAAGGGCATTAGCCATGCAATAAGCGTTGGAAATTCCTGTTCTATAATTACTTTTTCCTAATATAACCAGGGCCTGCGCTGCCCCGTTAATTTTTCTGCATGGATAAAACCGTTACACGAAAAGGCATGCATTTGCCGTGTTTTTTTTCTGCCCATATACAATGGACAAGGCATGAAGCTGAATTTAAGTGTGTTAGCGGTTTTTATAAGCCTCCAGCCGGGGTTTACCCAATTCAGGTGCGTTAAAGGGGATTGCAAGGAAGGATACGGAGAAGCCATCTTCGACAGTGGCGCCAGATACGCCGGGAACTTTCTCAACGGTAGAGCCCATGGGCTTGGCACCATGTATTTCCCTGAGGGGCATCGGTATAGCGGGAACTGGCGCAACCAATACCGGGAAGGCCAGGGGCGTTTCACCTTTGCCGGCGGCGGCGAATACCTTGGAGCTTTCATCCAAAATCAGTTTGAAGGCAAAGGCGTCATGACGTATGCCAATGGCGACCGGTATGAGGGGCAGTGGGCTGCCAACAAACCCAATGGCGAGGGGGTACTTACAACGCTAGCCGGTACGCGCTACGAGGGTAATTTTGTTAACGGGGCGTTTGAAGGAGACGGAATCATGTGGTACGCAGATGGTTCGAGGTACGAAGGGGCATGGAAAAAAGGCCTCAGGGACGGTGTAGGGTCTTTGTTTTTCACCGATGGCCGGTTGAATCAGGGGATTTGGATCGAAGACAAGTATATCGGAATCTCGCTCGCCGCTGTTGAAAAAGAACGGCTTACGCTGAAACTGGATTCTTCCGCTTACCGAAATTGCAACCTGGAGTATTGCAAAACCGGTTTGGGAGAGTATTCCTACCCCAACGGCGCCTATTATATCGGGGAATTTATTAACGGAATTCCAGAAGGCAATGGACGGATCTTCTACCCGACAGGCGACCGTTACGAAGGTGGCTGGAAAAACCACCAGCCCCATGGAAGAGGCATCATGTATTATGCTTCCGGCGAGGTGATCGGCGCAGTTTGGGATCGCGGTAAGCCCTTGGAAAAGACCTTCGTCGAGCCTTCCCGGCCTATAGATGATTCCAAGTCCGATGCTCAGCAACTGAACCCCACGTCTGTTCGAATCCGGGCGGTGGTAGTCGGAATTGCCCAGTATACGCACATGCCTGCTTTGCGCTATACAGACGACGATGCGTATCAAATGAACGCTTTTCTGAGGAGTCCCCAGGGTGGAGCTGTCCCAGAATCGCAAATCAGGCTTCTGATCGACGAAGACGCCTCCTATAAAGCGATCCTTCACGCGCTTCGCACAGCGGCTTCCGAGGCAGATGAGAACGATATCCTCCTGTTCTACTTCTCCGGGCATGGCGTAGAAGGGGCTTTCTTGCCAGTGGATTTTGACGGGTATAATAATCTGATGGCCCATACGACCATCAGGGATATTATCCAGAATAGCAAAGCCAGGCATAAGATCGTTGTGGCAGACGCTTGCCATGCAGGTAACCTGTTTGCCCAACGCACCCCTATCCACCTGATCGTAGAAAAATTTTATACCGCTTTTGAGAACAGCAAAGGCGGAATGGCTTTACTCCTTTCTTCCAAGGGAACCGAATATTCTCTGGAGGATAGCGGGCTTCGCTCTGGCATATACAGCCATTTTCTGATAAAAGGCGCCCGAGGGCCTGCCGATCGAAACAGCGACGGGATGGTCACCGTCAAAGAGATGCACGATTATCTGTATTTTAATGTCCGGAGCTACACGGCAAACGTTCAGAACCCATTGCTTCTTGGGAATTTTGACCCGGAAATGCCGTTTTCTGTTCTCAGGTAACGTTTTTTCAAATCCCAAAACTGAATTTATGAAATACCTCACCTTCGTCTGGATCCTTTTCTTTGCGGCCAGATTGACCCTTGAGGGCCAATGCATTAGCGGCAATTGCCTGCAGGGGAATGGCGTTATGCTCTATCCAAGCGGCGCCCGGTATGTGGGCGAATTTCGGAACGGAACCAGAGATGGATGGGGTGTTTGTTACTTCTCTGACGGGAGTAATTATCAGGGAAACTGGGTCAATGACCGCCCCGACGGCCCCGGGGTGAAAATTTTTTCCGACGGGACGACGAAGAAAGGATATTGGAGGCGGGGAGCGCTCGACAGAGAGGACCCAAGCCTGGTTTTGCAACTGGACGGCCGGCCTGGAAATGTTAAAAGCGGCTGCATTTCCGGAAATTGTGTAAACGGCAAGGGGATCTTTATCTTTCCCAACGGCGATATTTATGTAGGAGATTTTTATAGTGGGAAGCGCTCTGGAATCGGCGTGTGCTATTTTTCCAATCAGACGGAATACAAGGGACGATGGGTTAGCGATCTCCCCGATGGGCAGGGAACCATGAAATATCCGGATGGCCGATTGCGCACCGGCCTTTGGAAATATGGTCAGCCAGTAGAGGTCCAAGACCATGGGCAGGGCGTCGCCGCAGGGAACAGCCATCCCCTATCTCCTGTTCCGCCGGCTATTCAGCCAAGGTGTCTGAGCGGTAATTGCCAGGATGGCTATGGAGAATACCTCTTTCAGGACAGCAGCAGGTATTCGGGCTCGTTTAAAAGTGGCTTGCCCGAGGGAATTGGCGTTATTTTTTACAAAAACGGCGAACGCTACGAGGGCATGGTCAAGTCTGGCCAGCTTGATGGCAAAGGAACAATTTATTATACCGACGGCCGGCGAATCAGCGGATATTGGGAAGCAGGGGTGTACAAACAAAGTCTGCTGCCCGAATCCATCAAACCTGCCGGCCCGGCCCTATCTGCTAATTCGGACATGCCCTCCTTCAAAGTTTGGGCGGTGATTGTCGGGATCGCATCCTACTCCCACTTGCAGGTGCTCCGGTATACCGACGACGACGCTTACCGCATCTATGCCTTTCTGAAAGCTCCCGAGGGAGGAGCGGTGCCGGACGAGCAAATCAGGCTTCTGATTGATGAGGCCGCTACACGGAATAACATCCTCCGGGCCATGCAGGAGGTATTTCTAAAAGCCGGCCCGGACGATCTGGTGCTGATGTATTTTTCCGGCCATGGCCTGCCAGGCACTTTTCTGCCGATCGACTACAACGGACTGCAAAACAAACTGCCTCATGAAGAAATCAATCAAGTGCTCCGGAAAAGCCCGGCCAAATACAAATTGTTCATTGCCGATGCTTGTCACTCCGGAGGAATGATCGCTACCAGAGACCCTTCATCCCAGCCTTTGCTGAAAAGCTATTATTCTACCCTGGCGCAAGCACAACCGGGAACAGCGCTGATCATGTCGTCCAAATCGGAAGAAACGTCGCTCGAAGCCAGCGGATTGCGCCAGGGGGTCTTCAGTTATTTTCTTATCCGGGGGCTTAAAGGCGAGGCAGATGCCAACCGGGACCGAATTGTCACCATTCAGGAACTGTTTGATTTTGTCTTCTTTAACGTCAGGCAGTATACCGGAAATTTGCAGTCTCCGGTTATTCAGGGCGATTACGACCGGAAGATGACGGTGGCGGTTTACCGCTAAATGGCGGTTCTTTTCCCGCCTTTGTTTTTTCTTGGAAAAAAATGGAAGAACTGCATAAGTATTTGATCATTAAGTGTATCTTTGCAGCCAATTTTTAACCAAATTATGTCTGATCCAATGAAAAACTATGAAGTGACCTTCATCGTTGACCCCGTGCTGTCGAGCGACGATATCAAGTCGACAGCTCAGACATATGTCGATCTGCTCCGCAACAAAGGTTGCCGGATCGTTCACGTGGATGAGATGGGTTTGCGCCCTTTGGCGTATACCATTAACAAGCGGCATTCAGGGGTCTATTTTTGCGTCGAGTTTGACGCGGACAATGGGGAGATGATCACGGAAGTGGAGCTTTCCCTGCGCCGGGATGAGCGCATTATGCGCTTTTTGACGGTCCGGCTCGATAAATACGGCGTGAAGTACAACGCCGACAAACGCAGCGGCTTGATTGGCAAAGTGAAGAAGAAGGAAAAGGTTGAACGCAACGACCGTAACGACCGCGACCGGTCGGACCGCCCACAGCGTCCTCCCCGCAGGGAACCGGCTGAAGAAGCCCCTGCTGCTCCTGCTTCTGAAACAATTAAGGAAGACCAGGAATAATTTTGCCGCAATCTTTTTTTATTTTAATCCAGTCTTAACATGGCAACTAAAGACGATATTAAATTCCTAAGCAATCCCAAGATCGGTCAGAAGCGCAAGAAATATTGCCGCTTCCGCCGCTTTGGTATTCGCCATATCGATTACAAGGATGCAGAGTTTCTGCTCCAGTTCGTAAATGAACAGGGCAAAATCCTGCCCCGCCGGATAACGGGCAACTCGCTGAAGTACCAACGCAAAGTTTCGGAAGCGATCAAACGCGCCCGCCAGTTGGCTTTGCTGCCTTATGTAACCGACTTGCTCAAATAAATCCCTGCGTTTTTTTGAACACACTTGCCGCTATCCGGCAACAAATTCTGAAACCATGCAAGTTATTCTCTTAAAAGATATTGAAAAACTGGGGGATCGTTTCGATGTGGTGACCGTCAAGCCCGGTTTTGGCCGCAATTACCTCATTCCGCAAGGCTTCGCTCAAATCGCCAATAAGTCCAATATGGCCAGGTTGGAGGAGATGAAATCCAAAGAAGCGGAAGAAGAATCCAAACGCATCGGCGAATACCGCGCCCTCATTGAAAAATTAGAATCCGAATCGCTTCAAATCGGCGCCAAAGCCGGTACGAGCGGGAAGATTTTCGGCAGCGTGACCAACGTGCAGCTTGCCGCCGCTATCAAGGAAAAGTGGGACCTGGACATCGAGCGCAAGAAGATCGAGGTGCCCGAAGATGTAAAAGACCTGGGGTCTTATGTGGCCGACATTCAAGTCTACAAAAACATGGTAGCCAAAGTTCGCTTCGAAGTCGTTGCGGAATAAGGATTCCAACCCGGGACTACCTCAGAACCCGTTCTTCGCCCCCGGCGCAGAAAATTTTTTAGCCGCCGTGGGCATAACAGGATGAGATTGGCCCAAACTCAAGCCCCGGTAAAGGCAAGATGCCTTTTACCGGGGCTTCTTCATTTTTATATCAGAAATCGCAGGCGCCGCCATGCATTTTCAACCACCTTTCCTGCTTCTTGTAATCCGGCATGGCTTCCCGGACTATCTTCCAGAAACGGTCCGAATGATTCATTTCGATCAGGTGCGCCAACTCGTGAATGATCACATAGTCCACCACCTCCGGAGGGGCAAAAAGCAACCGGGTGGATAGATTGATGTTGCCCTGGGAAGAACAGCTTCCCCATTTTGAGGCCAGGTATTTGAGCCGGATGCCTTTGATGGGCGCTTTGAAAAAGAGGTAATTCAACTCGAGGACCCGCCTGCTTATTTCAGGAAGAAAATCTTTGGCTACCAGACGGCTCAGGAGGGTTTTGACCGCATGGTTTCTTGCGAAACCATCGCTGGTTTCCACTAGTTGCAAACGGATTACGTTTCCGGGCAAAAGCCTGGCCGTATTCGTTTGGCGGCTGGTGGCAAATTCCAATCGAAGGCGATACTCCCGCGAGCCAACCTGAAGGAGGTCCCCATCCCGGTAGTCTTTTCCTACAGCCCGGGATAACAAGCCGGGTTGCTTCTCCAAAACGGCTGCCGCCCATTGCTGAAACCATTCCCAAGCCTGGCGGCGCTGGGAATCATTCAAGCCATGGGGCATTCTGAATATCAACCCATGTTTACCGGCAGCAGCCCGCAAACTGGCCCTTCGCTCCTGAATGGCCTGAACCGGCACCTGATGGCCGTTCAGTTGGAGGATGAGCCTGGTTTTCTCCGGTTTTTTCATGCGCTGCCTCTAGCCGTTTGTCCGGGCAAACTCCCGCATGACATCGACCAGGGCCTGGACGCTTTCCATGGGCATGGCGTTGTACATAGACGCTCTGAAGCCGCCAACCGAGCGATGGCCCTTAAGTCCTTCAATTCCTGCTGCTTTGCATAGATCGAGGAACGGTTTCTCCAGCTCTGGCCGTACAGGCAGGAAGGTGGCGTTCATAAGCGACCGGTCTTCCGGCGCAATGACGTTGCCGCGGAACAATGGGTTGTGGTCCAATTCATGATAAAACAAGCGCGCCTTTTCCCTGTTGTGCTTGTCCATCGCATTTAACCCTCCTTTTTCCTTGATCCAGCGGAGGGTCAGCATCGATAAATAAATGGCATAGACAGGAGGGGTGTTGTACATCGACCCATTTTCCATGTGGATACGATAGTCGAGCATGGCTGGAAGCGCTCTTGCAGCTTTGCCCGCCAGGTCTTTGCGGAGGATGACCAGGGTAACCCCTGCAGGGCCCATGTTTTTCTGGGCGCCTGCATAGATCAGGCCAAACCGGGAAATGTCGATCGGCCGGCTGAAAATATCGGAAGACATATCGGCGACCAGCGGAATAGACGCTGATGGCCACCAATGGTATTGGGTACCGTAGATCGTATTGTTGCTCGTCAGGTGCAGGTACTTTAAATGCCCCGGAACGTCCACCTGCGACGGTATGTAGGCATAATTCTCCGCTTTTGAGGAAGCCAGCACCTCTACGTTGCCGAAAAGCCTGGCTTCTTTTATAGCCTTGGACGACCAACTGCCGGTATCCAGATAGCCGGCGGTTTCTCCTTCGTTCAACAGGTTCATTGGAACCATGAAAAATTGGCTGCTGGCGCCTCCTGACAGGAACAAGACGGCAAAATCGTCAGGCAAACCGAACAGTTCGCGTACCAGGGCCTCTGCTTCTTCGATTACCGCTTCGAATTGCTTTCCTCTGTGAGAGATTTCCAGCAACGAAAGGCCGGAATCCTGATAGTTCACCATAGCTTCCGCCGCCTGGGCAAATACTTCGCCGGGTAAAATAGCTGGCCCGGCATTAAAGTTGTGCTTCTTCATTGGGTAAGCAGTTTAATGGATTTGTGTTGTCGGGTTATTTAAGGCAGGACAAAGCGTAAAATTAGCAAATATCAGGTCGCGGAACCTGTTTCCCGGGATAATTATTGCCTTTAATAATTCCAAAAAACAGGCTGCTCTTTTTGCCGGTCCCCTCTTGACAAGTTGGGCAAAAACCCTTACATTTGAAGTTACCACCTGAAGAACCATTGAGTGTGTGATGGAACAGCGGTAAGGGTTTCCCATCTGATACCTGGTTGTGTTTCGGATCCGGTCTGGGCGCTAAAGCGCAAAAGATCGCGTGATTTTTTCGCGAAAAAAATCACAAAGATTTGGAAAAACAAAAGATCGCTTTACCTTTGGGGTCCCGTTTGAAAAGTCGATGAGCAGGTGTGGCGGCGGAAAAAAAACTTAAAAAAAAGTCCAAAAAAAGTTTGGATTAGAGGTAATAAAAGGAGTACATTTGCATCCGCTTTTGAGGGAAAAAGGTAGGAGAGGGGAAAAAGAAAAGCGAAAAAAGTTGCGTAGAGTTTGAATGGGTAATAACTTTGCAGGCCCATCACCAAAGGGTGAAGGGGTAAAAGAGAAAGAAGCGAGAGCTTAAGATAAGGTCTGAAAACCTGG